>JACCED011578647.1_pt1 | contig 21303 bp, 20 predicted proteins | sample 7455021 | NCBI WGS metagenome assembly JACCED01 (sample SAMN15323456, study PRJNA562643) | freshwater metagenome | isolation source: river surface water | place: USA:Blue River Watershed | collected 2017-08-19
ATAAACTTAAATCAAAAACTTGACAAAAAGTTAAATCAAAAATAAACTTAAATCAAAAACTTATTAGGTTATTAATTTAGGTCCGCGTTGGGAACGCGGATTGCCGAGAGCGCATGCTGAGAATTTTTTTGTAATAAATAAAGTGAACTATGATAACATATTTTTATTTTTATTTTTAATTTATTTATTTATAATTATTCTCTCATCTCTCTAGAAATGAAAAATGAAACTAGATTAAAATAATGATAATGATCATCGAAATCATATCTTATATTTATAAAAGTTTCACAAATATAAAATTAGAGAGATTTAGAAAAAAACAAAAATATAAAAATTTATAAATAAAAGTGTACTATATGTAAATATGAAATTAACTATTTATTTTTAATCCTAGAACATTATGAATAAAACTTTTATAAATAATTGATTGATCTTTTTGGACCCACATTTTATTTTATTACCTTTCATTTTATTTTTTAGAGAGAATAGAGAATAATGATAAATATAAATACTATTATAGCTTATTAAAATATATAATATAATATAATAATGGAACATAAACCTCAACCTCCATGTTTAGTTTGTTTTAAACTTATTGAAGACGTCGAAAAAGACTTATTTGAAAAACGCGATCTAACTAGCGCACTTACAAAAATCGAGGAGTTTTTTTTGAGTATTGGATGGATGGACCCCGAACGCATCCCTCCTCGCGACCCTCAACTCCTCGATGATGCTGAAGCCGATGCTGCCGTAGAACGTTACCAGGAAGCCGCCTATGCGAATCGTAGTAGATATACAGAACTTGTCGATTGCAAAATTCCTGACACTTTATTAATTAGTTATGAAAGACGACGTGAACTTACAGTTTTCGCAGAAAGTATACATGCATCCTCTACCGTAACATGTTCGGTTTACATTGAAAATGTACTTTTATTCATATTAGACCGTACGCGTGGCGATCAGTTCAATGCTTGTGTTAAACTTATTTTTTACGGCCCGATGAAAGAAAGATACCGCAACTTTATGGATTACACAGAAAGTCGTGTGAGCGGTATGAGCGGCCCAAGTGCAATGAACAATTTTAGATCATTTATGTCTTTATCGCATGCGCTAATTATGAAAAAAATAGACATCATTCCCATTTTAGAACAAGAAAGAGAAATGCCTCTCATTCATATTATATTCTTTCTTACAAGAATGTATATTACAATTCGGGACTTATTACAAAAGATTCATCAAGAAGGAGGATCTGGCGGTATTGATATTCAAGTCGTCAGCGACTGGTTTGATAAATGCAATGAGTTAAAGAAAAGATTTGAGACAAATATCATAGCTGAAATGACGCGCTTAATAGATAATAATAAACACTTAAATACTAGACGTAGAAGTTTAAATAGTGCTCTTCAACATTTACGACTTGAAGATACTGATACTACTCCTATTGTATCCGAAATTCAACGTTTAGAAGAAGAAATTACTGCAACCAAAACAACATATGATAATTTAAACGAAAAGTTTAAAGAACTGGGTAGTGAAACAAAACCATTAATCGATATAATTCGTCGTCTTGATCACATAATGGCTATTAAAAGTCAACCCGGTACGCCACAACGACAAGGTGGCGGTAGATATAAACGGGTAAAAAAATCAAAAAAATACAAGAAAAATACCAAGTCGAAAAAATACAAAAATGGTTCCAAATCAAAAAAATATAAGAAAAATGTTTAATAACATAAATTTTTAATAAAAATAATATATAAGATAAATGGTTAGTGTAGTAACTGAAAATGACATTGAAAATCTGAAAAAGTATGTAATTTTTCATGATTGCGATGAAGAAAATATAGTAGACTTATGTAAAAAACAGCCACCTGTAACGTTAACAGTATATAGAGGACAACAAAGAAATGAAACATTACATGATGCAAATACATATTCATGTTCTTTAAGTGAATTTGAAGCAAGTAAATTTGCAGGAGAAAATTGCTGTTTATTTGTGATACATTTAATGAACATTCCTTGCATCGATGTAAATGCACTGGTTGGTAAAGAAATAAGTCTTAGGCGGCGTAAAGAACAAGAAATAATAGTTTTAGGAGGGGGAAGATTTTATTCTGATCAATCATTTTCTAATGAAGGCTTCGTTGAAATTGCACCTCATTTTAATAAAAGAAGATTTGAATGTTGGTATACTTTACAAGAAAAACATAGTAGTCAATCTGAAAAAAAAATAAGTCCAGTTGTTGATCATTCAAAGATTGAAAGAGCATTGGACACTATAGATGCAAATGAGTATGAATTTATTGATAGTATAGATGATATTATTTTGCCAGAATTACACCTTACAACTGAAGAAAAAAATGAAATTTTAAACATAATTCTTAATCGTAAAATGAAAAATGGAGGAACACAATTATTTAATAAAAAAAGTAAAAAAAAAACAAATTTGAAAATTAAATCTATAAGAAAATATAAAAAAGGTAATAAAGGTAAATTTTCACAAAAAAAATATAATAAAAGAAAATCACATCATAAAATTAAAGGTGGAATGTTTCATACGTCAACAACATCAAAATCATCATCATCATCATTTTCTTCACCTTCACATACTGACGACGTTCCTCCTCCATCTTACTTTGATTCATTCTCTTATCCAGTATTAGAAATGAAACCAAAATTAAAACAAAAATTAAAACCAATTGTTTCAAAATATTGGAGAGAAATAAAATGTGATGAAACAGTAAATATAGTAGGAAATGGAAATAAAATATTTGAAGATTTGATATTATTTTTAAATTCTCATCCAAAATTTTACTTTCCACATATAAACCCCGAAACATATGAAAAATTTTCTGAAGATGAAAAATTTAAATATATTAATTTTTATGATAATGAAGAAAATAAAAAATGGTTAGGTTGTCAGATTTATTTATTAACAACAATAAAAGATATCTTACGCGCCAGGTATGCAGAATTTGATGATGGAAATTATTTTTTCAAATGGTTGACACATCGTTTAAAAGATGGAGACCCAGATACTTTTATAGAAAAAGCCCCCCAATTGTAATTTACTATTCAAAAAAGAATGCGAGTCAAATCGTTAATGTCACGTTCATCTAACTCATTATCATGATAATCGGCTAGATGGCGTTCTCTAATTCTATGATTTCTATGTACTACTTCTTCCTCTTCTTCAATGCCTTCAATAATATCAAAATTATCTTCGTTTCGTTCTAATACTTTTGCTCCATGAAGTAACCTTATTCCAAAATTTTCCACATCAAAAAATACTGAACTGGCACACGTTAATTCAACACCTTTCCAGTCAATTTCAATATTATTTTCCATATTACATTTGATTTTATCAAGCATGTCTCGAATATCATGAATTATCATAGACCGAGTATAATTTTCATACATGACACGATCTAACAAACCCATCCCTTCTGTATGACTTAACTTTGTTGGAATGTTTGCTCCTACACCATTTGCATCAATTTTCGCACGACATAGCGGACAACTATTTTTTTGTTTCATTTGAGGAATGATACAAGTAAAACAAAATTCATGCCCACACTCTAAAAATATCTTATTCCTATTTTTTGGTTTTGAATCGAATGACTCAAGACAAATCGAGCAACAATCCTCCGACAACTCAAGTTGTTCTGCCATTAATATCTTTAATTTATTGACTGATTTATAACTAAACTAAAAATATTATTTTCAATTTTTTTATTTTTATTGTATTTCGCATTTTGGATTTTCTCTCAATCTCTCTAACCTTCGAAACGTAAAACTTATAAATACTGATCAATGTATTTTTGGATCCGTCGTTGTAATATATTTATTTACTCTTCGAAAAGGATGCGAATCGCATCGATAATGTCGCGTTCATATTCTAAACCATCATCATGATCGCAATTGTCAATTATATTATTTGCATGGATTGACGAGAGCGCATCCTGAAAAACTTTTTTAAAAAATAATTTTTTTAGAAAACATTTATATATTATATAAATATAAATATGCAAACAAAAATTAATGTAGAACTTCATCGTTCATTTTCATTAATATCTCGTTATATAATTAAAAATTTAGACCAAAGTCGTCTTTATAATTTTTTTAAATTTAAAAAAAAAAAAAATAATAAATTAGATTTATTTTCTGATGTATTGAAAATAATTAATAAGGAGTATGTTGTTAAAGACGTAGATCAAAGTAAAGTTATTGACGCAGCAATTAATGGGATGTTGCAATCTCTTGATCCTTATTCATCGTACATTAGTCCAGAAAGTTTTAAAATCATAAATGAACAAGATATTAAGGGAGAATTTGGTGGACTTGGAATTGAAATTACAATGGAAAAAGGTTTCGTAAAAGTTATTTCTCCTATTCAAGATTCGCCCGCCGATCGTGTTGGTATAAAATCGTGTGATTATATAATTAAAATTAACGACAAACAGGTCAATAGTATTCTTGAGGATAATGTAAATTTATTGAGAGGCAAAGTTGGTACCTCTATCAAAATAACTATAAGACGTGAAGGCGTATATGATGATTTGTCATTCACCATTATACGAGATATTATAAAAGTTGGGAAAGTTACTTCTACTATCAAAGAAGAAGTTGGGTATATAAAGATTACAGGTTTTAATGAACAAAGTTATGATGAATTATTATCCGAAATAAAAGACCTTTCTAACAAAGATTTAAAAGGATATATTTTAGATTTAAGAAATAATCCTGGAGGATTATTATTAGAAGCAGTTAAAATTAGTGATGCCTTTTTGGATAGTGGTGAAATTGTTTCTATTAGAGGAAGGAATAAAGATGACATCGAAATCTATAATGCAAAAAAAGGGGACGTTTTAAATGGCAAACCTTTAGTTGTACTCGTTAATAGAGGATCTGCTTCTGCTTCAGAAATCGTTTCCGGTGCACTTAAATACCATAAAAGAGCAACAATAGTTGGAGAAAAAACATTCGGTAAAGGATCTGTTCAGAGCTTAATACTGCTTAAAGATAAGGGTGCGCTCAAACTCACAACTGCTAAATATTATTTACCGTGTGGAACCTCTATTTCAGAAAACGGCGTGGAACCAGATATTTCAGTTAAAGAAAATAAAATCGATTTTATAATTAACGACGACAAAAAAGATAACCAGCTACGATATGCTTTAAATTTTTTTTCAAAGGATAAAAATATCACAAATATAAATTAGAGAGAATGAGAGAAAATACAAAAAATAAAGATTAATAATTAATATTTTTAATTTATTGACTAAACTAAAAATATTATTTTCTATTTTTTATTTATTTCTTGTATTTCGCATTTTGGATTTTCTCTCAATCTCTCTAATTTATAAATTGTATAACTTTTATAAACAATTGATAGATATATATTTTAAATCCATATTTTCATTATTTACCTTTTCATTTTTGTTTTTAGAGAGAAGAGAGAAAAAATATAAATAAAAAAATAGAAAATACATAATAAAAAAAATAAAAATAATAAAAATATTTTATATTAAATATGTTTTTCAAATTATGTTATTAAGAAAATTATAAAAAAAAAGAAAAAATGATTAAAAGTCAAGAAGAATGTCATGAGTATAAACAAATGATAGCACATAAAATTAAACCAATTTTAGAAATCGATGCCGAAAATGATTTTGATAAATTACGAACTATGGTTCTCTCTGAAAATGATGATTCAAATAGCGGTATCCAATTTAACGAACGATGCAAGGTCGGAAACAATATTGTAGATTTTTTTACATTTATAGAGAGATTAGAAACACGAGGAAAATATAATATAAATTTTTATGACTTTGTAAAAAACATCGAAGAATTTAAAAAAAAAAAATTTATTCAGAATATGTTTACATATTATTCCACTGTGAAAAATGCACGCGGGCTAAAAAATGAATACGTTGTTATGAAGGAAGTTTACAACATTTGCATTAGTGCTATTAACATTTTCCGACCGCTAATGGCTGTTGAAGTGTATACCAAATATAAACCATCTGTTGTTTTGGACCCGTGTGCCGGATGGGGTGGACGTGCCGTCGGTGCAGCTGTATGCGACAACGTTCATTATTTTGGAATGGATATTAACTCGTCTCTTCGAGTTCCATACCAAAACATGTGCGCATTTTTGAATTTTAAATGTAAAACCAACAAGATTCATATGACCATTGCCGACGCAGTTACATATGATTACTCGCAACTTAACCCGAGATATGATATGATTTTTACATCCCCTCCCTACTATTTTATTGAAAAGTATCAACATAATAAGTTGTATAATAATTCAAAAGATGAAATGGACCAACAATTTTATGTGCCCCTATTTTCAAACATTTTTTTACACCTGTTGCCTGGAGGTCATATGGCCCTGAATGTAAACAGGGAGATTTATGAACGCGTTTGTATTCGACTGTTTGGACCGGCAAATGAAACCATGAATTGTAAGAAAAGTAAACGTCAAAATGATTACAGAGAGATGATTTATATTTGGATCAAGACATAGATGGAATGTTTATAAATAAAGTAATAATAATAAAAAACACATTTTATAATATTATTATTATTATTAATATTAAAAATCATATAAACAATTATTCATAACATAATTATTACACATTACAACGTTATAAGTATTAAAAAATGAATGAACATTTTTTAGATTTCAAAAGGACATTTCGTCAACACATTACGAAATTGCAGATGCACATTCCAAATAAACCCCTTTTTAGCAAATACAAACTAGACAATCCTAATTTGGTAAAAATTTTATCTGCAGGATTTATTTTTTATTCTGGATATTATTTTTATTTGAAACGCAGATCGGCTCAGGCTCCTTCAATTCCATTTTTATCATATTTTTATTACATAAAAAAACTTTTTTCAAGGAGCAACAATAACATTTGCATCGGCGAGTCAAGCGAAAAAGAAACTCCAAAATCCAACATTTCGTTTGAAGTAAGAGAACTTCCTGAACATGTAAAATATGACGGCGGATGGTATAATGAATATGACGAACTGAAAAAGTCCTTTTTGTCAAACAATGAGGTGAGTGTATTTGTTTACGGGGATTCCAACTATATTCGCGAATCTACGCCGCGTGGAGAGATTATCATGTATTATGATGGTGAAAATAAGTCATTCAACTATTATTCAAATAGTAAAAATATACCATATTCCACTCTTGATGCGGTTGCTCGAAAGTATGTGTGTTTGAATAAAGACCCGTCCATTTATATTGACATTCGAGATGAAGTTCAAAAAGGGCGTGAAAAATATTTGAACCAAGCTAACAAAGTTGAAAAAAAAAATAAGAAAAATGAACGTGGAATTTTATCTTCTGCAAAAAAATCTTTATTTGCCGCATTTAAAAATTATAAAACGGGGCGAAATGCGCCAAATTCTGTTCTTCACGGAAAAAGTGAGGTCGTGGTTATGAAAGAGAATATTAATAAATTTGTTTATAAGGGCACGCTCGATCAATATGATTTTGACTTGAAACATAAAAAACATTGCGAACTTATTAAAGGCGGTGAGTGTGCTACCGCCAACAACAGTCAGTGTGATGATCATAATAACGAATGTATTGTAGTGGATCATTTAAAACCACTTCATGAAAAACAAGACCTTTCATATACCGAATTCAAACAAAAATGCAATCCATCATTAAATCCAACCACCATTTGATTATTTAATTTATTATTTTCACGTTTATGAAATTAATAAATTAAAATATTAAAATATATTCATATATTAGCCATAGCCATTTGCCAAAACCAAGCGACAAGTGAAAGAAAAATAATGCAACCTCAATATTTTCAACCAAGACAACCCATGCCTAATCTTAGTGGATATAACTTGGGCAACATGGGTAATATTAATTTTAGCGGATTGGGTGCCGGAATTGGAGACCAAGTTGCAAAGTTGAGCAACCTTCTTAAAGTGCGCGGTAAAAAGTTTTTACCCAACTCGCTGTATGCGTCGCCACCGCCTGTAATGACGTATGACTATGATGGTGACGGCAGTCTTGTGAAATACACGCGACAGCAATTTGATGACTTGTATAAAGCAAATATTAAGCGCAGCAGTTCATATTCGGGGGTTAATAGCGGCGACGGTGGTTATTTTGATAAACTATTTTTCATTTTCCAGCTTTATATCGCATTTATTAATGCGTTAATGAATGCTGCAAATATGAGCGCCTCTTTTATTTTTGGAAACGGGTCGCTGCAACAAATTTTTTCTGTTTTTCTTGTCAATGTTTTGAACATGATTCTAAAAACCAATGTTGCTGATTTGACGCCGGAACAACTGCGCGACCTGCTGGAAAAAAATCGACCCATTTTACAACAAATTTCCAAAATTATTATTGATGAAGCTTCACAGCTACTAGTCGGACTCAGTGATGTTTGCGCTAAAATTGCAATGGATTGGGTGCAAAATGTGTTGCCAGGACTCGTGAAAAGTGCCGCAATCGGTGTTCCAAGTGCAGTTGAAGCGGCTATACCGCCATTAGGTGAAGTTGTTGAAATCGTAAATACTGTCCTCGCTTTAATGGGCTCGTTTATGAAAATGGTCGGCGCGATTCAAAGAAACGTTGACAATGTTTCACAAGGTGTCGGTCATGTAAAAAGCGCATATGACTCTTTGCAAAAAGTTAGACAGTTGCTGAGTAAGGATCCCAGTGAAATTGCAAAAATCGCCACTTCTGCCGTTGTTAGTCCCGCGTTAAATACAGCTGCGGAGAATTTTCTTACAAGCGTTTCCAAACCACTGACAACAGAAGCACCATCCCCACCCCCGCCCCCACCACTAGTCCCAACACAAGCGCCGGACTTACAGTCTGCCATGCCCGCATCTGCGCCATCCAGTCCATCTCATATGAGAAACTTGTTCAATATCGGAAAAAACGTGGTAAAAAATGCTGCAAGAAGTGCAGCGAAAGAGGGTATAAGCCGATTCTCACGTGCCATGTCGAATGCATTAGATACGCCTACACCAAGCGTGCCTGCCGTGACTGATTCCAAAGGAGAACCGATCACAACAAGTTTTTGGAATAATTCGTGGAAAAAATTATTCGATTTCGCAATCAATAAATTGAAATCAAGTAAAGAAGCAATGGATAGAATCAGATTAAATTCTGGAATTGGGGAAAACGGAAAACCGCTTGCAAGTACTATTGTGATCGAATATGTTTTAAAACACCCCGACATTCTTATTCCTTTTTTGCCGGTGCCATATAACATTGCTGCCGTCGCAGTTCGACTTGTTCAAACCTATATTGAGCGCGTGCGTGAACAAAAAGCCGCTACTGCTACTTCTGGGGGTGGAACCAGTAAAAATAGAATGAAGCATCGAAAATATTTAAAAAATACGAAACACTTTCATCGTTATATTTCCAATCTTCGAAAAAAAACCGCAAAAAAAGAGCTCGAATTAGTGAACAGTATTCAAGAATTGAAAAACATGTAGTTCATTTTTTATTCATCCATTTCAAGAATCCGTTACTTTTTCTCAAATTAAATGATGTTCCCAAATGGCCTTTTGCAATTCGATATGCCGAAAGTTCAAATTGCGACATTTGTGAAATGTATGCATCCGTATCGTTTACCCCGCCGCACTTTTCTTGTTGCTCTCTATTTTGTCCTTGTTCCATATAATTTAATAATTTATTTACAACTATGAATGAATGTTTAATACACTTTGATTCAACATTCATTATTTATCAATTTTTATAATATTATTGCTTTGCTATTTATTTTAAATATCATCCACATCAATTTCCTCTTTACACACTCTTTTATTTTTATTCCAACCATTTTGTTCTTGTTTTTGTATTTGTTGTGTTTGTAATTCTTCCTCTTCGCCACTTTCACTATCCTCTTGTTCATTTTTGAGACGAGCGTCGTTACCCTCTTCGCTGTCACCATCATCACTGTCGTCGTCATCGTCACTTTCAATGTCGCTATAAAACGCCGACTGGTCAATTACATTATTATTTACTTTACGCTGCTCCGCTTTTAACCGGATTGTTTCTACTTTTTGCGAAGCAATTTCTTGATAGCGCAGCGTATCCATATCCACAAACTGCAGCGCTTCCTCGTTTGTCTCCGATGTGACAGTTGAACGCGCTAACTCCGACTCCTTCATATATACGCCGTGCGTTCGTTTCAGCGTTTCCTTTTCCGACGAAGAATAGACTTCCAGCAAATCACACATTTCCATCTCCTTTTTACCATTGACAAGGACCAGCTCCGACGGCGCCTGCTGAAATTCGCGCAAGCCAATAAGAACCCACTTGTCAACTTCGATAATGTTGTCACGCTTTCCACGACCTTTGAACTTTCCGCGAATAAAACAACGACGCTCCTTTTCATCAATACATGTAACGTCAAACGTGTTTCCATTCAAGCGTTTTACTACGCCATATATTTCACTCTTATTTTGCGAAATACGCAGTCCGCTTTTTGTCGATTTTACAGCATGCTTGTGCGCAACTTTCTTGCCGTTGCATCCTCCCATTGTATTTTTTACCATTTTCTATAAAAGTTATTTATTTATGTTATTTATTATTCTATCTTCAAATCTATTTAAGTATATTCATTATAATTTTAAAATATACTGCCGGACATTAGCATTGAACTGTTCCATGCATTTTCATAGTTAAAGGGATCTGCATTTAATTCTGATTTAAGTAAGTCTACAGTACCAGCATTATATCCACCTCCCATATTGACAAATCCTGATATATCTCCAATTGAAAAATTAGTGGCAGGGATAACATCTTCATCTCCTCCTTCAACTACATCTTCCTCCGCTTCGTTATCATCTAAATATTTAAGTCTATAAATAATACCTTTATTTTTATTTTTTATTTTCATTAGTGATAGGCTATCAACTGAATGAGGCATAATAAACAATCGACGCCTACATAAATAGTACAAGCAATTTATGCTATTGTAATACATATGTGGAAGTTGAGACGACAATCTTTTAAAAGATTGTCCGTTTACAATATCAATTGTTTCTACTGGATTACATTTAGATCTAAATTTCTTTTGTGAAATAATATCACCATTATAAGTCTCTTTTACCAGTACTAATGTTATAGGTGAATCCGATTTGCCTCTAAATGCAAATTCATCTATATTTGCATTATTTATGTCATTTTCATAATCAATTGTTATTTCTTTTCCTGTTAATTTATCAGTGTATGTTAATTTTATAATATAGTATGTACTATTAATTTCGTCACTGATAAGTTCATCAAGTAATTTAGTATTACTATTTATAAGTGTTTTATATTCTATTGAGTGACAAGAAGACAATGATGTTTGTAAACAATGTTTTTTTGTATTTAAATAGCTATAAACATTGGTTATCTTAACACCCAAAGCCATCCTTCCAGATGTATTCCCATTTGTATATTTCATATATCCTATTCCAAGATTTAATATCTCAGGTGCTACTTTATTTTTTAATACAACTGTAGAATCTCTTTTTAAGAGTGATACATATACATTTGGAACATTTTTATTTTCAGATGCACTTAAATACTGAGAAATATGTTTAATACAACTTGATAACCAAGGTTCGAAGTAATAGGACCTTATTGCTAAACAATTATGAGAAGATTGGCCGGTTGAACTGCTTATTATACCGACAACTGTATTACCCTGTAAAACGGGAGAACCGCTAATACCTCTTAAAGCATTATATTTTAAATGTAAAAGACTGGGTTCAGGCATTGTCTGATGCAATAACATTTTATTAAATGAACCATATATATAATTTTGATTAGTTAATTCAACAGCATTTATCAAACTAGCATTATTTACATTAACTTCTAATATAGAAACTGAAGTTTCTTTGAGTACTCTTTCATTCGAAAATGATACATTTAAATTTTTGTCATATCCATCAAGACTATTAGGATTAGTTACAACAAACATACAAAGATCTAATAAAAAATTATTAGATTTTATTATAGCTGCTTTTAATGTAATTTTTTTAGATGGTTTAACTGTGTTATTACCAATTAAAGTAAATTCAAGAGTATTTATATCCAAATTTCGTTTAATGCTATGTAACGTAATTAATCCATAAATGGTTTTGTCATTTACTGAGTATGGATTTTTAAAAATAAAACCGGTTATACCAGTATTATTTTCGCGGACAAGAAAAGGAATTTGACTAGACATCTAATATATATATATACTAAATAAAAAAATTTAAATAAAAAAATTTAAATAAAAAAAATATTATATTTTTATCGGATAAAATTATAAAATAAACTCTCGCTACGCTGCGAAGCTTTCACAGATTCCAACCTAAATTTATCAAAATCAAAATTATCAACCAATAATTCAAAGTCTCGAATACTGGTTTCTTGATAAAATATAGACTTGTACGCATAACGCGTCGTCGTATAGCTGGTGCGCCTGGATGGATCCGGATGCACATTTCCCAGCAATATTTTGGAAAATGAAAGTAAAAATGCATTGGATGTGAATCCAGATGAAGAAATAAATTGAATGATTTGAAAATACGACATGCTCAGCGCATAATTGTCCCACGTGTTCCAGAATTTCAAACACTCGTGAATCACATAACGTCGTGGCTTATCGACCAAGTGCTCCATCGTTTGAAAACACAACTTTTTATATTTTTCTAAAAAGTCTGGCGAAAATATAGCGAATGCCGTTATGGAATCTATATATTCGTCTATCAAGTTTTGGAGAGATTCCGGCGTTATTCTGCCGTGTTCGTGCAAAACGTAGCACATTGCATGCACTTCTGGGGGCCATAAACTATATTTTGGAAAATACGTATAAAAATAGTCCCGAAAAACGTCATATTTATCTGGGTTGTCATCTTTTTTTTTATAGTTGTCATTTTTCTCTCCATTATATTTGTTTTCTTCTTCTTTATCTTCTGCGCATAATTTGCGATCGTGGTCTAAAAGTTTCCGGATTGGAATGGAAATTCCGAAATCCAGAATGACCGGAAGTTCCGTTTTTAAATCAATCACCGCGTTATCCCACTTGAAATCGAAATGGACGACTTCATAGTTCATGAGCTGTTCAAGAGAAAAAAGAAAATACGAATACGTATCAAAAATAATATTAAGAATATGTTTTTTGCTCTTATTTGTCAGTAAATATTCTGTGAATTTTATATTTTTAATATATTTCATCTTTAAAATAATATACTGAACACGTCTCTCTTCATTATCTATAATGTTACATTTTTTTATTTCCCGGGTGCCAACTTTTGACAAACTTGCAGCACAATGCTCTAATACTGGAACATAATACAGCGAATAAAATGGAATTTTTTTGACAATATTTCCAATGTCGATTTCGTTTTTTGAACTAAAGTTTTTTTCCACCAGCTTTGAAACATACTCTTTTTCATTTTTTCCCTCATTATGTTCGCCTTTACACGATAGAGAGGGATAAAAAATACAGCCAAACCCTCCTTGGCTTATTACTTTACTTTCGTTTTTCATTTAATACTGGTTAGCGAGACTACTACTATTATTATTTATTCTTATTATTTTTAAATAATAATTTACTAAATTTACTAACCGATTAGATTATATAAACTCAAGCAACCATAAAACCTACCATAAAATGTGACGACTCAAATTATTTGCAGAATATTTATTTGATTTCCAGTTTCCCAACATTCCTGCAGTGCGGGTCAAATAATTGCGCCGACGCGTTTTATTTTTGTGACGCGTATAGTCCTCGTATCCCAGTTGGCCAAAATTTACCCACGTTTTCGATACCGGATCACAAATCATGTATTTCTTTTCAGGATTGCTTGCGGGATACAGTTTAGCAGTTTTTCCTAGATACTTGTATGCCATTTTTTGTGCTTGTTTTGGAGATGAATATTTGTATAATATTTTTTTATATGTTTTGCGTTTTCCTGTCATTCTGCATTTTTTTTCCATATTCAATTAAATCAAACACAATAAATTTTGAATAAAAATTTTTGATTTTTTTTATATATATGTAATATGTATATATTATATTATAAAATATTATATTTATAAATGTCTTCAGAACAACCAGTCGTGTCACTCCGACAAGATAACAATGCTGCAGAAATGATGTATGGATACGTTCATAAAATGCTATGTGATCTGATGAAAAGGACGAGAGCAACTTTTTCTGATGATACTATATATGATTTAATAGATGATGCAAAAAGATACAATGGTGTTGTTGATGGAACTAGTGTAGCCAATACAGATGATGATTTTAATGCAATTTTAATCAAATCGTTTGATGCTGCTAATGGGTTATTTGATAACGCTATGGTAGTATCAATGCCTTTACTTGATTCTCGTATGCCGTTTGAAAGTGGTACATCTATTGGAAGGCTTTTTGAACAAGCTACTAGTTCTAATAATACTGCAGCTTTAAGAATTATTAGTCTTGCACGTATGGCACTTGCTAATACGTTTAGGGTTAAAAGAGTTAAACATGAACAGAACACTATAAAACATATGTCTTATGAACAAATTGAAAATAGAAGACAAAATGCCTTTTTTGCATCTTATAGAACACTGCAAAAGTATGGTAGGATTTTGTTTTGTTCTGTTTCCGCTAGTCGTGAAAACGATACTAGTGAAAAGTTTTCCGAAGTAGCTGAAAAAATAGAGGCACTTACAATGCAAGCTAGATTGTTGTCCGATCGTGCTACGGAATTGGAAGAAATGTTGCCCGAGCGTGCGAAAGCGGCGGAACCCGACTTGGCCCAGATTAAATAATTAACTGTGGCATTAGAAGATAAAATTAATTTTTTGTATAAGCAGCTGCAGCAAATTGGATGAATTCGCGCTGGCGAATTCCCCGACGCGTTTTAAAATAAAATATTTTTTTTATATGTTTTGCGTTTTCCTTCCATTTTGCATTTTTTTTCCATTTAAAATAAAAATTTTGTATAATTTTTTTTTATAAAATATATATATAAAATAAAATTATACAAACTTTCAAAATGACAGACACTGGAAGGGCGGAAGCAGCTTTAGCAGAAATGCAAGAACAGTTTAATCAACTACATAATTCTTGTAAAGGCGTAATGAGTGATAATGAAGTGAGTGATATGCTTACTGGTGTTGCACAAAATTATGGTGCCGGATTTGATGGAGACGTGACTAGTGCAGATGATGACGGTATTTTTGCGTTTTTAATAAAAACACAAGATGTAAGATTAAAAAGAGTTAACAATACAATGATGGTTATTTCTGATAGTTTGAATCGAGCCATTCCTTTTACCCCGGGAGAAACTTTAAGCGCCATTGAAGCTAGAGCAGTTGCATCTAGTAACGAAAGAGGAGCAAGAATTGCTAAGCTAATAGCTGAACAAATAACAGTAGCATTCGAAAATGGATTAAATTATAATCCAGACTACCCTACTACAAACATAAAATACAAAGTTCCTGCTCTTAATGCTAGTAGTAATGATTCAATCCTTAATGGTTTTGTTGCATCTTATAAAGCGCCCTCAAGGATCGGGGGAAAGTATCTTGGCAGAATCGCAGTAGTAGGTATTAGAAATAGTCATGAAAGTGAATCTAGTGCAATATTGTCTACACTTGAAGACAAAGTAACAAATATAGAAGCTGCACTATCACTAGGAATAGCAAATGCAGATAAAATTGAAAAGAGATTTCAAAATATCGAAAGTCAACTTGCAGATACTGAAAATAGATTAAAAAATACCGAAAATCTTCTCAAAAATATACTTGAAAAATTAACTCTTGTCGATGAAGGAGAAGGAGAAGGAGAAGGAGAAGGAGAAGGAGAAGGAGAAGGAGAAGGAGAAGGAGAATGGATGGAATAATATACGGATAAAATGAACTAGTGCCGGAGGACATTGAGTTGACGGAGGAAATGGAATAGCGGAAGAACCATTATAAAAATGTAATAAATATTATTTTTATAACAAAAAATATTTATTACACAGGATAAAATGAAATGAAAAATAATTATAAATTTTCAAGATCATGATAATCGATTACAACTTCTTGTTCTTGTGTTTGTTTTTGGTTAGAAACATTATAATCAAGATCATTATCACTATCGCTATTATAATTTGAAAAATAATGATTTAAATCATTTATATTGTATTGAATAAGTGGGTCTGTATCGCCAATATTTTGATTATTTTTTGAAATTAGGAATGAAATGTCACGATCGCATTCTTCGATTTGTTCACTTAAATTAAAAAGGATGTCTTTTACACATTTGAAACTTTGAAACTGCTCGTAAAATTCGGTTGTAAAGTCTTCCACTTTCGACAACCTTCTTCTAACTATACCCAAATCAACATTTTTTGCAAATTTTTTTATTTCATTTTTTTGTTGTTTTTCATACAAGGTTTTTGAAACAACACCTTTTAATCCGTCAATGCACATATTTTGTGTTTCAATTAATGAGTGTGTTTGTTCGACATGATCGTGCGTGTTGTTAACTACGTCTCTAACATTTAACAACTCGTTTGAATGCTCGAACAGCGTGCTTTTCAAAAGAAAAACATCGTTTGACACCGAAGTTTTAAATTCCGAAAATGTTGATTCCATTAATTCCATTCGTTTGAAAAGCTCGCTCAACTGTGTTCTTAATAATTCTACAGATGCCCCAACTTCTCCAAGTGTAAAGCTGCTTGTCCTGGTTGGAACGCGGACCATGGGTTGATACAAATACGGGTGTTCTGAATGCGATGAATTTGAAAACATTATATTCTGACAGTGCGGCGGCGTTTCATATACCATACTTTTTATTTTATTTTGTATAAATGTTTACTAAAAAATGTTTACTAAAAATGTAAATGCAAATATATTAAATATATAAAGTATCTTAATATATGTTTATATTTATTATTTAAATATATTTACAACTATTCACAACTGCGGCTGGCTATGGGATTATATATAAATCAAAATTTATATTTTTATTTTTCATTTATATTTGCCGGAATTCTTTTTGTTTCTACAAATTTAAATCATATTGTGCCTGTTTATGCCGTGGGCCTGGATTTATTGCCGTATAACAATAACAATAACAATATCAATAATGACGGTTGCATAGATCGCAGCGAATGGATGCGGAATGCGTTATGGGTGCATAACCGAACGTTATATGAAATTACGTTACCCGGAACACACGACAGCGGGGCGTACATGCTTTATAACAGTTATTTGAGAGGTTTTGTTTCCAACTGGATTGAAGAAGCCATGGAACTTGCACAGATGCTACACATTGACGTGTATCACATTGTTAAAATGTGGGCCCTTTCACAAGCTGGTTCACCTACTGGAAGCGTTGCGGGACAGCTGCGCGCCGGAGCGCGTTACATTGACCTGAGGTGCAGCTGGAACGGGACCGACTGGATAACGTTTCATTTTGAACAGGGTGTGTTATGCAGCGTTTTAATGCGCGACATATCCGATTTTTTACGCGCATATCATAGTGAAATTGTGTATGTGGAACTGGGATCAGAGTGGAGTCCTAACAAAAAAGAACCCAGTGAAAGCATTATGAAACTGTTGTATAATGACATACGTGATATGCTGTTTCCGTTTCACATTCCGGTGAACAGCGACCTGCGTTCACTAACCGTAGCTCAACTTGTGGAAGCAAACGCTCGCTGCTTGATTGCTTCTCCGCATCGCCCGATTGAATACGAAAATGAAATATTTGTATCCGACGATATTATTTATAATACCTATGCCGATACCGATCTTTTACAAGACATGATTGCGTATAACGACGAACGAGTTGCAGAGTTTCGAGAATGGAAAACTAGAAAAAATAAACAATTATATAAAATTTCATGGACTCTAACGCCTGGGGCTCGCGCAGTCACAGAATCCATTATTCCCGGAAATCCGAAGTCACTATACGAACTGAGTCTACCGGCATTTCAAAAAATAACAGAATGGGCACAAGCGCATGCAGCAGAAGCTTATCCGCGCTTCGGACAAATTCTAATTTCCGATTTTTTCTGTGAAAGCAATGTTTTCGAAGTATTTGGCGGACCCCCAGCCAAATGAAAGAGAAAGAACGCCGGAAAAAAAGTTGTAAAGATTCTATCTTTTTTTTTGAAAATGGACATGAAAAGTATGTCCATTTTTACTTTTAGAAAAAAATGTTTGAAAAAAAAATACTCTTTTTTGGATTTTTGGATATTTTCAAAACTTCTTACCATATATGCTTTCACATTGCGCGCGCGGCGCGAGCACGAGTGCATAAGAAAAATGTGTATTTTTCGGTGATATGGGAGAGAATTTGATCGAAATACGGTGAAATGGAGCGTGTTATTATGAGCGCAACTTGTGAGCATAACTATGGTGCGGAATTTTTAACGGATTGAATGCGTTGTGACCATGTTATCCCGAGTTAGCATAAAATGCTAACAATTAGCTCGAAGTTAGCATGGTCTCATTTTTATTTCATTTTGTCGCAACAACAACACCATGTGTGGTTTGCAAAATACGCGTATTCGAAATCGCGGTTGCAAAAAGTTGCAAATGGGTGCAAAAAGTTGCAAAAAGTTGCAAAAAGTTGCAATGTCCAAAAATAATTAATAAATATAAAAAATGACTTAGATGGAAAAATAAATATTATTTCAGAAACGAACGAATACAAAAATGGATAGTACAGGTAATCATTCAGTTGACACTGCTATGATGATACCAGAATCAGTGTCTGATTATAAGCATAAACTTAAAGTGGTATGCGATGACGATGGTATAAAAAAGGGTTTTTATTGTGATATTTGTGAATATAAAACGATTCGAAAAAGTAGTATGGACAAGCACTTGAACAGTAAAAAACATAAAGAAGAAATTATGCGTATGAATTCAAGTCAAACGGTAGTAGGTTGTGGTGAAGTATTCAAATGCAAGTGTGGAAACAGTTACACACACGTGAGCAGCTTGTCTCGACACAAACGAACATGCAGCGTTTTCATTGGTGATGAAAACAATAAAAAAATGTGCGATGTTGTACTGGATGTGGTTCAAAAACAGAGCGAACTCATAGGCAATCTCCAACATCAAGTGCTGGAGTTAACAAAGGCGTCTGTTACGGCAGCTCAAAATCACAGTAATAATACAAATAGCAATAATAAAATTAAGCATAAAACGATGGGAAATACGAATAATAATCACTTGAACAATTGTGGAAACTTTAATATTAATATTTTTTTAAACGAGCAATGTAAAGATGCGATTAATTTGTCGGATTTTGTGAAATCTCTCGAAATCACGTTTGAGAACCTTAAAATTGTGAACCAGACCGGGATGGAAGAAAGCGTGAGCGCGTTGATTTTAAAGGGGCTGGAAAACATGGATGTGAACAAACGCCCGATTCATTGCACGGACCAAAAGCGTGATGTGATGTATGTGAAAGAAGAGGAAAAATGGGAAAAGGATGAAGGCAATGACAAACTCAAAAATTCGATTGATGATATTTCACGACGACACGCGTACACGCTGAAAAAATTTAAAGATGTGAATCCCGACATTAAAGTTGGACACGCCATGCATGATGACTTTATACAAACCATGAATCGAATTTGCACGCCGATGGAAGACATTGGTAAAAAACGAATTGTGAAACAAGTTGGAAAAAATGTAGCGATGAATGCAGCGATTGCAAATGGAAATGATGGTGATGGTAATGGTAATTTTGACGATGTTGTGTGAATTTAAAACATTTATACTATACTATAAATGTTTTATACTATACTATAAATGTTATACTAAAATTGAAAAATAAATCAAGTAGGTAGTATTCCATTAGTGCTTCATTCCGCGTATTATAAACACATGAGCTTTATGACACTGGTTGTATTTTCATCCATTTTATTTACGTTTGGTTTTGTTATTTACAATGAGATCATGTGGATCAACATGAATACGAATTCTGTGAATGACATCAATAATAAAACGGTACAATTAAATTGGAAACAAAACCAAAGTTTTAATAATGACAGTATTATGATATTCGTATACTTTGCCATCATTGGTGGAATTGTTGCGCCAAACGCTCCGCAAATAGATTAGAATTAAATGTTTACATTGAATGCGTGTAAATATATATTTTTTAGGAAAATGTGAAATAATATTTTTTTTAAAAAATATAATATAATTACTTTATATAAAAGAGCAGCATAAAAAATGATGAAACAGTCGCGTACACCACTGGCATATGGGCAATCTGAACTAGTTTTTGATATACGAGAAGATGAGAATGGTTTAAGTACTGCAAGAGATTACTTGGGAGTTACTCCGTCCAATTTTATTACAACCAATAATGGAAAAAAACTTTATAGGTTTATAGTTCAGCGTTATTTAAAAGGTTGTTGTAATAGATTTCTTTTACATGCTGATTCAAAAACTACAGAAGATTGTATTCTACATATGATAAGTAGAGCAAAAAGGGTGAAAGCGGTTAAAACAATGATGGAAAATATAACGATAGTAAATACGTATTCAAATTCCGATACTACGCGTGATGCGATTAAAGAAGCATACGTTCGAGCTAGTGCACTTGGCATTGAGTGTAATCTGTATTTCGCATTATCAAAATTAAGTAGTGTAATAAAGACAACGAACACAGGGCAGCAAAGCTCTGATGGAAATAAAGAACAACTTGTCGTTGTATCAAATAATAACGGACCATATACTCAACAATTATGGAGTGCATATAATGATAAAGGAACAGACACTACGAAAGTATGGATGAATGATTTTACTATAGAAAGACTGAATGAATTTAAAGGAAACACATTAATACTCGCTCCTGTATCCGTTAATGACTATAAAAAGGTAAATGGGATAATTACTAATTCTGATTATATCGGTTCTGTTGCCTTCTATGAGTGTACTAGGATAGACCTTATCCCAGATATTATGTCATCGAGAAAACTTGAAACTGTAAGAAGCTTAGCTTCCGAAGTAGCTTTAAATGCAAAAGGTTATGACGGAATGAGTCAATCTGTTCCATACGAATCATTGTGCGCAGCTATAGCTCAACTCGATTGGTCTGAATTAATTGCTGCAGGAGTTTTAACATCAGTATGTGCTGAATAGGATTTTTTGATTTTCATCACCATTAAAAATGATGAAATGATTTAAATTTTCAAAAAATGTAAATTGAAAATTTAAAAACTAATGTTGACATGTGTAGTTTTCAGAACAAAGCAAGTAATCAATCAATCAATCGAAATGTCGTCCCGAGTAGTAGCAGCAGC
>JACCED010604120.1_pt1 | contig 21299 bp, 21 predicted proteins | sample 7455021 | NCBI WGS metagenome assembly JACCED01 (sample SAMN15323456, study PRJNA562643) | freshwater metagenome | isolation source: river surface water | place: USA:Blue River Watershed | collected 2017-08-19
AGCTCGGTGTAGTTCTTCCTGGCCTGGGCGCGCTGGGCTTCGGTCAGGGCCGCGTTGTTCATGTCGTCGAGCCACTTGGCGGCGATCAGGCCCTTGCGCACGTCCGGGTCATCGACCAGCAGCTTGCCCGAATCGCTGACCAGCTTGACGTTGTGGGCGTCCATGAAGGTCAGGAAGGAATAGAAGGAGTCGCTGGAGTCCACGCCCATGGGCTGGCCAATGCCGAAGCTGCGCTGACCCGTCTTCTGGCGGTGGGCCGGCTGGACCTTTTCACACCAGAAACTCCAGTAATCACGCCAGTTGGTGGGGATGTCGCTTTCCTTGAAGCCTGCATCGGCCAGCATGTCGCTCCAGTACTGGATGTGCATGGTCTGCTGGCGCAGCGGGAAGGCGTAGTAGGCGCGCTTGGCTTCCTTGTTGTTGAGCAGGAAGGTGGTTTCCACCGTGTTGGGGGCAAAGCGGCTGCGGATCGGGTTGATCACGCTGGAGATGTCTTCAAGCTTGCCTTCGTAGGCCCAGGAAGCGGTCACCTGGAAGTCAAAAACGTCGCCATAGGCCACATCGGGCGGGGTGCCGGCATCGAGGGCCGCCACCGTTTTCGGAATCATGTCCTGGATCGGGTACTGCGAGAGCTCGATCTTGACGTTCTTGTTCTTGGCCTCGTATTTCTTGATGGCCGCGAACAAGGCATCGTCCTCGGCCTTGTAGAAGCCCTTGACCCACCAGACGGTGAGCTTTTCCTGGGCCGAGGCCTGCGCGCCGGCCAGCAGGCCTGCGACGGCCATGCCGGCAATCGCAATCATCTTGAGTTTCATGCTGTTGTCTCCTTGGTTTGAGGTGGGGTTGGAAAACTCATGCAGCCTTGAGCTGCGGTGCGGGCTTGCCCAGTTTGGGCAATTTCTTGCGGCTGCGCAGCACATGATCAATATCATCACGGGCGCCGTCAATCAGTTTCTGGATGGCTTTTTCGGCCCTGACGGGGTCGTGTGCGGCCACGGCCTCGAGCACCGCCTTGTGCATCGGCAGCGAGGCGCGCGGACCATCCTTGATGCTGGTGGAAATCTCGAAGCTGGTGCGCAACAGGGCGTTCAGCGCCTTGCTCATCTGCACCAGCATGCGGTTGTGCGAGGCTGCCAGCAAGCCCTGGTGAAAGCGCAGGTCGTAGGTGATGTAGTCGCCACCGAACTCGACCGCCTTTTTCATGCCGGCAAAGGCCTCGCGGATGCGTTCGATGTCCTGCGCATCTGCGCGCTCGGCCGCCATGCGCACGGCCGCTGGCTCGACCACTCGGCGCAACTCCTGCAGGTCCTGCAGGAATTCCAGACTCAGGCCATTGCGGGCCTGCCAGGCAATCACGGAAGGGTCAAACCAGTTCCACTCGTCCTCAGGCAGGACCCGGGTGCCGACCTTGGGCCCGGTGACCACCAGCCCCTTGGCCACCAGCGACTTGATGGCCTCGCGCACCACCGTCCGGCTCACACCCAGCGCTTCGCAGAGCACCGGCTCGGGCGGCAGGCTGCTGCCCGCCGGGTAGCGCCCGGTGAGGATCGCCTCGCCGAGCCAGTCGAGGGTGTTGCCGTGGACGTTCTTGATCATGGCCATGGGTTTTGTTCTTATCGTATGACGATTGGCATCCGGCACGATAGGAATAACCCTAGGAACAGGCCTGCGCGGGACTCAGGCGCGACACTCCGGCACCGGCGTGGGCAGCGCCTGGCCGTCAAAGTGGGCTTGCAGGTTGGCCAGCGTGAGGTCCGACATGGCGCCGCGCGTCTGCGCCGTGCCGCTGGCCATGTGCGGGGTGAGCACCACATTGGGCAGATAACGCAGGGCGGCGGGCACCCTGGGCTCGTCCTCATACACATCCAGGCCCGCGCCGGCGATCAGGCCCTGCTGCAGGGCCCGGATCAGCGCCTGCTCGTCCACCACTGAACCGCGCGCCACATTGATCAGGTAGCTTTGCGGCCCCAGCGCCTGGAGCACCTCGGCACTGATCAGGTGGCGAGTGGCGGCACCACCAGGGGTGATGACCAGCAGAAAATCCGACCAGGCCGCCAGCGCCAGCAGCGAAGGCTCATGCGCATGAGTGACATCGTTGCGCGCAGTGCGCGTGTGGTAGCGGATGTCCATCTCGAAGGCCGCAGCACGGCGGGCAATCGCCTGGCCGATGCGCCCCATGCCCACGATGCCCAGGCGCGAGCCCGTGAGCTTGCGGGTGAGCGGGAACGGGCCTTTCTCCCATTCACCCTGGCGGGTGAAACGGTCGGCGGCCGGAATGTTGCGCGCCACCGACAGCAGCAGGGCCAGACCCAGATCGGCCACATCGTCATTGAGCACATCAGGTGTGTGGGTGACCGGCACGCCGCGCGCCTTGGCCGCCTGCACATCGACGCCGTCGTAACCCACGCCGCAGATGGTGATGACCTCGAGTTTCGGACACTGGTCCATCAGGGCCTGGTCGATGCGCGCCTCGCCGCCACCCACGATGGCGCGCACACGCGCGAGCACCTGCGGGTCAGCCGATTCGCGGGCATGGACTTCAAACCGGGCTTTCAGGCCCTCGCTGAGGAACGGGGGGATTCTTGAGGCCTGGAGGATGTCGATCTTGTCCATGCATGTCCTGAGGGTGACGTTTTGAGGGTTTGCCCGAGGGGCGAAATCAGCTTTTTTAATCATCATACGATAGGATTTTTGATGTTCACCTCCACGTTTCCCCTGACCCTTGTCACCCACGCACCATGAGCACACCTCCTCGCAAGAAAACCTCCGAACTTCGTTCCCAGCAATGGTTTGGCCGACAGGACAGGGACGGCTTTGCCTACCGCAGCTGGGTCAAGGGCAAGGGCGTTCCGCACGACCAGTTCGATGGCCGCCCGGTCATTGGCATCTGCAACACTTTCAGCGAGTTGACGCCCTGCAACTCCCACTTCCGCACACTGGCCGAGCAGGTCAAGATCGGGGTCTATGAGGCCGGCGGTTTCCCGCTCGAATTCCCGGTCATGTCGCTGGGCGAAACCCTGCTTCGCCCGACCGCCATGCTCTACCGCAACCTGGCGAGCATGGATGTGGAAGAAAGCATTCGCGGCAACCCGATCGACGGCGTGGTCCTGTTGATGGGCTGCGACAAGACCACCCCCAGCCTGCTGATGGGCGCCTCCAGCGTGGGCCTGCCCACCATCGGCGTTTCGGGCGGCCCCATGCTCAATGGCAAGTGGCGCGGCCAGGAGCTCGGCTCGGGCACCGGGGTGTGGAGCATGAGCGAGCAGGTGCGTGCGGGCACGCTCAAGCTGCAGGACTTCTTTGAGGCCGAAAGCTGCATGCACCGCAGCCATGGCCACTGCATGACCATGGGCACGGCCAGCACCATGGCCAGCATGGTCGAGGCACTGGGCATCGGACTGCCGGGCAATGCCGCCTTTCCTGCGGTGGACGGCCGCCGCAATGTGCTGGCCCGCGAGGCCGGCCGACGCATCGTCGAGATGGTGCACACCGACCAGACCATCAGCAAGGTGCTCACGCGCGAGGCCTTCGAGAACGCCATCCGCACCCTGGCCGCCATTGGCGGCTCGACCAATGCGGTGATCCACCTGATCGCGATCGCCGGCCGCCTGGGCCTGAAACTGAGCGTGGACGATTTCGAGCGCCTGGGCAGCGAGATGCCCTGCCTGCTCAACCTGCAACCCTCGGGCGAACACCTGATGGAGGACTTCTGCTATGCCGGCGGCCTGCCGGTGGTGATGAAGGAGATCGAGCATCTGCTGCACAAGGACATCGTGACGGTCAGTGGCAAGACGGTGGCCGACAACATTGCCCACGCCGTCAACCACGACCCCCGGGTGATCAAGACCTTCGAGGCGCCCTTCAAGGAAAAGGCGGGCATCGCCATCCTGCGCGGCAATCTGGCACCGCGCGGCGCGGTCATCAAACCCAGCGCGGCCACGCCCGCACTCATGGTCCACACCGGCCGCGCGGTGGTGTTCGAAGACAGCGACGATTTCCACAGGCGCATCGACGACGAGAACCTGGATGTGGACGAGACCTGCATCCTGGTGCTCAAGAACTGCGGCCCCAAGGGCTATCCCGGCATGGCCGAAGTCGGCAACATGCCACTGCCGCCCAAGGTGCTGCGCAAGGGCATCACCGACATGGTGCGCATCAGTGATGCCCGCATGAGCGGCACCGCCTACGGCACGGTGGTGCTGCACACCTCGCCTGAAGCGGCTGCTGGCGGCCCGCTGGCCGTGGTGCAGAACGGCGACATGATCGAACTCAATGTGCCCGAGCGCCGCCTGCAGCTGCGCATCAGTGACGAAGAACTCCAGGCCCGCCTGGCCAAATGGCAGCCGCCCGAGCCGCCGCTCCAGTCGGGCTACTGGAAGCTCTACATTGACCATGTCCTGCAGGCCGACGAAGGCGCCGACCTGGACTTCCTGGTCGGACAGCGCGGCGCCTTTGTGCCCAAAGACAACCACTGAGCGAGTCACACCATGCGCATTCTTGTCACCGGCGGTGCCGGCTTCCTCGGGGCCCGTCTGGCCCGCGACATCCTCCAGCGTGGCCAGCTGTGCGGTCAGGCGGTCCGCGAGCTGGTCATTGCCGACCTGTTTCCGGCCCCGGCCGACCTGCAGGCCGATCCGCGCGTGAAAAGCCATGCCGGCCCCATGCTCGAACAGGGCGAGCTGCTGGCCAGCGGCTTTGACGGGGTGTTTCACCTGGCGTCCGCCGTCTCCGGCGAATGCGAAATGGACTTTGACCTGGGCCTGCGCTCCAACCTCGACAGCACGCGGCTGCTGCTGGACGGCATCCGCCGCTCGGGCAAGGCCTCGCGCTTTGTGTTTGCCAGCTCGGTGGCGGTGTTTGGCCCTTATGCCGGGCAGCCGATGCCCGCGCTGGTCACCGACACCACCCTGCCCTCGCCGCAGACCTCGTATGGCACGCAAAAGCTGATGCTCGAATACCTGGTGGCTGACCACACCCGCAAGGGCTTCATCGACGGCCGCTCGGCGCGCCTGATGACGGTGACGGTGCGCCCGGGCAAGCCCAACGGTGCCGCCTCCTCCTTCTTCAGCGGCATCATCCGTGAGCCGCTGGCCGGGGTGGACAGCGTCTGTCCGGTCGACGCCAGCGTTTCGCACCCGGTGTCTTCGCCGGGCACCACCATCCGCAGCCTGATCGCCGTCTTTGAAGCCAGCCAGGCCACGCTGGGCAACCGCCTGGCGCTCAACCTGCCGGGCCTGAACGTGACGGTGCAGCAAATGCTCGACGCCCTCGAAAAAGTGGCTGGCCAGTCCGTGCGCAGCCGGGTGCGCTTCGAGCGCGACGAGCGCATTGCGGGCATTGTGGGCAACTGGGCACGGGGCGCCACGAGCGAGCGCGCCAACGCCCTGGGCCTGCAGGCCGACGCCTCATTCGAGGCCATCATCGAGCAGTACATCGCCGACTGCCGACTGCACAGCGGCAGCGGCTACCCGGCCGATGCCCTGAAAGGGCTGTAAGCCCCTGAGCGCGGGCTCAGAAATGCGTGCCGATGGCGCCGGTGATGCGCGTCTGGTCATCGACCAGGGCCATCCATCGCCATTTGTCGAAGGTGGTGCAGGGGTGCGAAATGCCCAGGGCCACCCGGTCGCCCACGACAGGGCTCTGCCCAGCCGGGTCAAAGCGCATGTGGGCGTGCTGGTCGCTCAGCGCATGCACTTGCCAATGCGGCGGCGCCGTCTGTATCGCACGGCTGCCGCGCGCGGCCCAGCGCACCGGCAGTGGCATGCGCTGGTCAAACGACACATCGCGCCGGCCCGCGCTGAGCAAGGCCAGCCCGGGCTCGGGCACCGACTGCACCATGGCCCAGATTTCGATGGCCGGCTGCAAGGAGCCCGGCAGGCCCTCGCGCTGTTCAACCAGGCGCAGAAAACCGGCGTAGCGGCCATGGTCGTGCGTCACATAGCACCCCGAGCGCAGCACGCCCTGCACCGGTCGGCTGAGCGGGTAACCGGTCAGCAGAGGGATGACCAGATCGAAGATGGCCGAGCCGCCGGCAGTGACCAGCACCTGATCATCGCCCCACAACCCCTCGGCCTCGATGGCCTGCACCAGCGCGCGCACGCGCCGCACCAGGTCGCTGACGGCGGCGCTGTCGTGGGCGCTGTCGCATTGGGCCAGGCCGCCTTCATAACACTCCACGCCGCCCAGCCGCACGGCGGTCGATGCGGCCAGCCTGCGGGCCAGTGCCAGCGCCTCCTCGTGGCTGCGGCAGCCGGTGCGAAAGCCGGGGGTCCCCAACTCGAGCAGGACATCGAAGCGGCGCTGGCTGCGCCGCCGCTGCACCCAGGCCTCGACCATGGCCAGCTGCGCCTGCGAATCGACCAGGAACCAGACACGGGTGTCGGCATGGCGCGCCAGCAGCGCGTCCAGCCCGTCCAGATCGGCATCGCAGAGCACCTGGTTGGCAATGATGCAGCGCCGCGCACCGGCCGCCAGCGCCAGCTGCAGCTGGTGCACATTGGCCACCGTCATGCCCCAGGCACCGGCCTGCAGCTGCAGCCGGAACAGCTCTGCCGACATCGTGGTCTTGCCATGCGGCGCCAGCTGCACGCCCTTGCGATGCGCCCAGTCCTGCATCCAGGCCAGGTTGTGCATCAGCGCCGAGGTGCGCAAGGTGGCCAGCGGGTAGGGCATCACATCGTCGAGCACATGCCAGTGCCGCGCGCCGATGCCGTCAGCGTCCGTGGCATCGGCCACAATCGGATAACCCTTGAGCCGATGATCGAGTGCGAATGCCATGCAGGAGGTCTCCCATGAATCCACTGTGGTGGGGCATTGTCCTATGAGTGCTGCCGGCGAAAAAACCCTGGACCTGGTCGCCCTGGGCGAGGCCATGCTCGAATTCAACCAGACGCAGGCCGAGCCGCCCCTGTACCTGCAGGGTTACGGCGGCGACACCAGCAACGCGGCCATCGCCGCTGCCCGTGCCGGCGCCCGCGTCGCCTACCTCAGCAGGATCGGCCAGGACCACTGGGGCCACCTGCTCATGCAACTCTGGACCCGCGAGGGGGTGGACACCACCGGTATCGTGCGCGATCCGCAGGCCCCCAGCGGCATCTACTTTGTCAGCCACGACAGCGATGGTCACCACTTCAGCTATGCCCGCGCAGGTTCAGCCGCCAGCCGCATGCAGCCCGCCGATGTGCAGGCCCACTGGTGCGGGCCCATCCGGCAAAGCCGCTGGCTGCACCTCTCGGGCATCTCGCTGGCGATCTCTCCTTCGGCCTGCGACACCGGTTTTGCTGCCATGCAGGCGGCGCGCGGGAGTGGCACCCGCATCGCCTTCGATGCCAACCTGCGACTGTCGCTGTGGCCGCTGGCACGTGCCCGTGCCTGCATGACCGAGGCGGTGCGCCTTTGCGACCTGTTCCTGCCCAGCCTGGACGACATGCAGGCGCTGACCGGGCTGGAGCAGCCCGATGCGGTGCTCGACTGGAGCCATGCGCAGGGCGTCCATCAGGTTGTGCTCAAGCTCGGCGCCGGAGGGGCCATCGTCAGCGACGGACAACAGCGCCACCACCTGCCCGCCATGCCGGTGCAGGCGCTCGATGCCACAGGTGCCGGCGACTGCTTTGCCGGCAACCTGCTGGCCCGCCTGTGCCAGGGCGACGACCTGCTGCAGGCGGCGCGCTACGCCAATGCAGCGGCGGCCCTCTCGGTGCTGGGGCGTGGCGCCGTCAGCCCCCTGCCCACCCCGGCGGCCGTGCAGGCCGCCCTGCAAGCGAGCCTACGCACATGAGCCACCCGCACCCGCGCCCCCTGATCGCCATCGACTGGGGCACCACCTCACTGCGCGGCGCACTCTTTGATGCGCAGGGGCAGCAACGCGATGCAAGGGCGTTCGCGCGCGGCATCCTGACGGTGGCGCCCGGTCAGTTCCGGGCCGTGATGGATGCATGCTTTGGCGACTGGCTGCAGCACAGCGCCGATGCACTGTGCCTGCTCTCGGGCATGGTCGGCAGCCGGCAGGGCTGGCAGGAAGCGCCCTACTGCCCCTGCCCGGCCGGCTTTGCCGAACTCGGTCAGCACCTGCTGTGGCTGCAGCCAGGCCGCATGGCCATCGTGCCCGGCCTGTCGGTGCTGCAGCAGGATGGGTTGCCGCCGGACTTTGCGCTGGCGCAGCACGATGTCATGCGCGGCGAGGAAATCCAGATCTTCGGTGCGCTGTCGCTGGCAGCGGTGCAGGACGCCACAGTGGTCCTGCCCGGCACCCACAGCAAATGGGCGCAGGTGCAGCAGGGCCGGGTGACAACGTTCCGCAGCTTCATGACCGGCGAGGTCTATGCGCTGCTGGTCCAGCACTCCATCCTCTCGCGCACCCTGCCCACCGACGCGACCTGGGACGAGACAACCTTCAGGCAGGCGGTGCTGCTGGCCCAGCACAGCCCAAGCGTGCTCTCGAGCATCTTCGCCACGCGCACGCTGGCCTTGTTCGAGACGCTGCCGACCGCAGTGCAACCGAGCTTCCTCTCGGGCCTGCTGATCGGCGAGGAGCTGCGCGCCATGTCCGCCGGGCCGCACGAGGAGCTGCTGCTGGTCGGCAGTCCCGCCCTGACGGACCGTTACGCCTGCGCCTTGCAGACGCTCGGGCGCAGCGCACGCGCGCTGGGTGACGAAGCCACCTGGGCCGGTCACCTGGCACTGGCCCGCCACCTCTGAAACCCTGCCCGCGAGACCCTGCACATGCGACCTGACCTGCACCTCCATACCGACCTTGCGCAACTGCCGCTGGTCGCCATCCTGCGTGGCATCACACCAGCCGAAGCACCGGCCATTGGCCAGGCCCTGACCGAGGCCGGCATGCGCTTGCTCGAAGTGCCGCTCAATTCACCGCAGCCGCTCCAGAGCATTGCCGCCCTGGCGGCCCAGCATCCTGAGTGCCTCATCGGCGCGGGCACCGTGCTGCGCGCGGCCGATGTGCGCGATGTGCAGGCCGCAGGCGGTCGCCTGATCATCTCGCCGCATTTCGATGCCGAGGTCGTGCACGAGGCCCTGCGCCTGGGCCTGGCCTGCATGCCCGGGGTCGCCACCCCCAGTGAAGCCTTTGCCGCGCTGCGCGCCGGCGCCCATGCGCTCAAGCTGTTCCCTGCTGAAATGGTCGGTCCTGCCGTGCTCAAGGCCCTGCGTGCCGTGCTGCCGGCCAGCGTGCCCCTGCTGCCGGTGGGCGGCATCACGCCGGACAACATGGCCGCCTACTGGCGTGCCGGCGCCAGCGGCTTTGGCATCGGCTCGGCACTCTACCGGCCCGGACAGTCGGCGGCGCAGACCGCGCAGGCGGCCGCCACTTTCATCAGCGCCTGGCGCGCCACTGCGGCCTGACAGGTCTTTGCCCTTGCGACACAATCGGATCCCATGAGACTTCTTCACACCATGCTGCGCGTGGGCAACCTCCAGCGCTCGATCGACTTCTACACCCAGGTGCTGGGCATGCAGCTGCTGCGCACCTCGGAGAACCCAGAGTACAAGTACTCGCTGGCCTTTCTGGGCTTTGACGGCGGCAACCCCGGCCAGGCCGAGATCGAGCTGACCTACAACTGGGGCGTCGAGCACTACGAGATGGGCACGGCCTACGGCCACATCGCCATCGGCGTGGCCGATGCCTACGCCGCCTGCGAAAAAATCCGCGCCAATGGCGGCAACATCACGCGCGAAGCCGGTCCGGTCAAGGGTGGCAGCACCGTGATTGCATTCGTCACCGACCCCGACGGCTACAAGATCGAACTGATCCAGCGCCCGGCCATGGCGGCAGGGACCGGTCTGGGCGGCTGATCAGACCGCTTCGCCACGCGGGCCGCGGCCCATGAGCTGCTGGACGGCTTCACTCACCCGCAATTGCCCGTCGAGCAGCGCCACCACGGCGGCGGTGATCGGCATGTCCACCCCCAGCAACTGGGCGCGCTGGTGCACCGTGCGGGCGCTGTAGACCCCTTCGGCCACATGCCCCAGTGAATCGAGCGCCTGCGTCAGGCTCAGTCCCTGTGCAAGCAAGAGGCCGACCTTGCGGTTGCGGCTGAGGTCGCCGGTGGCGGTCAGCACCAGATCGCCCAGACCCGAGAGGCCCATGAAGGTTTCGGCCTTGGCGCCCAGCGCCAGCCCCAGGCGGGTCATTTCGGCCAGGCCCCGGGTGATCAGGGCTGCGCGGGCATTGAGTCCCAGCGACAGGCCATCGCACAGGCCGGTGGCAATCGCCAGCACATTCTTGACGGCGCCGCCGACCTCCACGCCCACCATGTCCTCGTTGGCATAGATGCGCAATGCCGGACCGTGGAAGGCCTGGACCAGCGCCGCCCGCACACTGTCGTGGGCACTGGCTGCCACCAGCGCGGCCGGCTGTCCGGCCGCCACTTCCTGGGCAAAGCTGGGGCCGCTGAGGGCGCCGGCGCGCAGGCCCGCAGCCACCTGGGCCTGCACCTCATGGGGCATGAGGCCCGTGTCCGCCTCGAAGCCCTTGCACAGCCAGGCCACCGAAGAGGGGACATGGGCCAGCGCGGCCAGCGTCTGGCGCAAGCCGGCCATCGGGGTCGCCACAATGAACAGGTCCTCGGGCCGGGCGTCGCTGCACAGCTCGCCCAGCGGTCCGCCGAGCACCTGCAGCGCCTCGGGCAGTTGCAGGCCCGGCAGGTAGCGGGCATTGACGCGCCCGCGCTGGATCGCCTGCGCCTGCTGCGCGTCACGCACATGCAGACGGACCTGCCGCGGCCCGGGCAGGCGGCAGGCAGCCATGGCCAGCGCCGTGCCCCAGGCTCCGGCACCAATGAAGGTGATGCGCGGGCTCACGGCCACCCGGAAGGCTTACTGGGCTGCGGCCCCGGCCTGCTGCTGCTCGTACATGGCCTGGAAGTTGATCTCGGCCAGATGGACAGGGGGGAAGCCGGCGCGGCTGATCAGATCGGCCACATTGCCACGCAGGTAGGGGTAGACGATCTGCGGGCAGGCGATGCCCATGATCGGGCCCATCTGGTCTTCGGGGAGGTGGCGGATCTCGAAGATGCCGCCCTGCTTGCACTCGGCCAGGAACACGGTCTTCTCGCCGATCTTGGTGTGCACGGTGGCGGCCACGGCCACCTCGTACATGCCTTCGGCCAATGGCGTGGCTTCCACGCCCAGCTGGATGTCGACGGTGGGTTGCTGCTGCTCGAGCAGGATGGCCGGGGAGTTGGGCTGCTCCAGGGACGCTTCCTTGAGGTAGACGCGCTGGATCTGGAACACGGGGGTGGCTTGCTCGGCGGTGGTGTCGGACATGTGTGGCTTTCTGAAAACGGACAGTGGGCTGGCAGGTCTGTGGACAGCCGACCCCACTGCAACGACGGCCCCTCAGGGCCGTTCGGTTCGGGGATTATGCGCGATGCGCAGGGTGGTCAACGGGTTGAAAGACGGGCTCAGGCGCCCTGCAGCAGGGGCATCAGGCCGCCTTTGGCGTCCAGCGCCATCAGGTCGTCACAGCCGCCCACATGCGTCTGGCCGATGAAGATCTGCGGCACGGTGCGGCGGCCGGTGATCTCCATCATGTGCTGACGCTGATCGGGGGCGGTGTCGACACGGATTTCCTCGATCTGCTCGACCCCCCTGGCCTTGAGGATCTGCTTGGCGCGCACGCAGTAGGGGCAGACAGCGGTGGTGTACATCTTGACGGCTTGCATCGTGTGCTCCTGGTGCGATCAGGCCTTGGCCACAGGCATGCTGGCCTCGCGCCAGGCCTTGAGTCCGCCGGCCAGGCTCTGGGCCTTGTCATAGCCGAGCTTGCGGGCCACGGCCAGCGCACGGCCCGAACGGGAGCCGGCCTGACAGACCAGGATCACGGGCGTGGCCTTGTTCTTGACGAGGCCCGACAGCTCGCGCTCGAGCTGTGCCAGGGGCACATTGCGCGCGCCGGCGATGTGTCCGGCGGCAAACTCGCCCGGCTCGCAGACATCGATCACCACCGCCTTTTCGCGGTTCATCAGCAGCACCGCCTCGGCCGGGGTCAGGCCCTTGCCCTGCAGCAGTGCGGGCAGCAGCAGGGCGGCGCCCGACGTCAGCGCCACCAGGATCAGCATCCAGTTGTCGATCAGAAAGCTCACGTGATTCCTTGTTCAGCTCAAAAAGGGCCCCGTCAGGGGGCCGTACAGGCCAAATTCTAAAATGTCGGCAATCTCCCTGTTTTTCCACATCGTTTGAGCACCGCCCCATGTACAAACTCGTCCTGATCCGCCACGGCGAATCCACCTGGAACCTCGAAAACCGCTTCACCGGCTGGACCGACGTCGACCTGACGCCGGTGGGCGTGCAGCAGGCCATGTCGGCCGGTCAGCTGCTCAAGGCCGAAGGCTGGGACTTTGACCTCTGCTTCACCTCGGTGCTCAAGCGCGCCATCCGCACCCTGTGGCTCACGCTCGACGAGATGGACCGCACCTGGCTGCCGGTCATCAAGGATTACCGACTCAATGAGCGCCACTACGGCGCCCTGCAGGGCCTCAACAAGGCCGACATGGCCAAGCAGTACGGCGACGAGCAGGTGCTGATCTGGCGCCGCAGCTACGACACCCCGCCGCCGGCCCTGGAGGCCAGCGACCCCCGCTGCGAGAAAAGCGACCGCCGCTACCCCCGTGCCGAGGTGGTGCCGCTGACCGAATGCCTCAAGGACACGGTGGCCCGCGTGCTGCCGGCCTGGAACGACAGCATTGCCCCCGCCATCCAGAGCGGCAAGCGGGTGCTGATCGCCGCCCACGGCAACTCCATCCGCGCCCTCATCAAGTACCTCGATGACATTTCCGAGCAGGACATCGTGGGCCTGAACATCCCCAACGGCATCCCGCTGGTCTATGAGCTGGACGCCCAACTCAAGCCGATCCGCCACTATTACCTGGGTGATGCCGAGGCGGCTGCCCGAGCCGCTGCGGCCGTGGCCAGCCAGGGCAAGGCCTGAGGGCCTGTGGTCATTGGCTGGCAGCGCCCTGTCAAATGCGGCCCCCGGGTGTATATTGGCCCTGTTCGCAGAACCGGATTGACATGGGCAAGATGGCACAAAAACTGAAGATCGTCGGCTGGGTGGGCGTAGGCGCGCTCGCCGGCGCCCTGACCACCGTGTCGCTGCAGACGGTGGCGCGTGGCAACATGGCGCCCCTGCCGCTGGAAGAATTGCAGCAGCTCGCGGCCGTCTTCAGCATGGTCAAGAGCGACTACGTCGAGCCGGTGGACGAGAAAAAGCTCATCACCGAAGCCATCTCGGGCATGGTTTCCAGCCTGGACCCGCATTCCCAGTACTTCGACAAGAAAAGCTTCAAGGAATTTTCCGAGGGCACCAGCGGCCGCTTTGTCGGGGTCGGCATCGAAATCACCCAGGAAGACGGTCTGGTGAAGATCGTCTCCCCCATCGAAGGCTCGCCCGCCGATCGCGCCGGACTCAAGACCAACGACCTCATCACCAAGATCGACGACACCGCCGTCAAGGGCCTGTCGCTCAGCGATGCGGTCAAGCGCATGCGCGGTGAGCCCAGGACCCGGGTGGTGCTGACCATCTTCCGCAAGGACGAGAACCGCACCTTCCCGGTGACCATCGTCCGGGAGGAAATCAAGACCCAGTCGGTCAAGTCCAGGATGGTCGAGCCAGGTTATGGCTGGGTGCGTGTGTCGCAATTCCAGGAACGCACCGTCGAAGACTTCGCCCGCAAGATCGAAGAACTCTACAAGCAGGACCCGGCCCTCAAGGGCCTGGTGCTGGACCTGCGCAACGACCCGGGCGGCCTGCTCGATGCCGCCGTGGCCCTGTCGGCCGCCTTCCTGCCCGAAAACGTGACCGTGGTCTCCACCAACGGCCAGCTCGAGGAAAGCAAGTTCACCTACCGGGCCGCCCCCCAGTTCTGGCGCCGCAACGCCAACAACGACCCGATCGGCCGGCTCAACCAGGCCACCAATGGCGCCATCAAGCGCGTGCCGCTGGTGGTGCTGGTCAACGAAGGATCCGCCTCGGCCAGCGAGATCGTGGCCGGCGCCCTGCAGGACCACAAGCGTGCCACCCTCATGGGCAGCCAGACCTTCGGCAAGGGGTCGGTGCAGACCGTGCGCCAGCTCGGCCCCGAAACCGCCCTCAAGATCACCACCGCCCGTTACTACACACCCACCGGTCGCAGTATCCAGGCCAAGGGCATCGTGCCCGACGTCATGCTCGACGAAACGGCCGAAGGCAATGTCTTTGCGGCACTGCGCACCCGCGAGGCCGATCTGCAGAAACACCTCTCCAACGGCCGTGAAGAGGAAAAGAAGGACCCCGAGCGCGAGAAGGCCCGCGAGGAAGCCATCAAGAAGCTCGAAGAAGATGCCAAGAAGCCGGCCGCCGAGCGCCGCCTGCCGGAGTTCGGCTCGGACAGGGACTTCCAGCTGCAGCAGGCCCTCAACCAGCTCAAGGGGCTGCCCGTCAAGGCCAGCACCACCGTGGCCGAGCGCAAGACCGAGTCCAAGGACAAGAACTGAACGGTGTTGCGGGCCCGGGCATGGACGACACCCAACTGCTGCGCTACTCGCGCCACATCCTGCTCGAAGAACTGGGCATCGAGGGGCAGGAAAAGCTGCTGGCCTCCCATGCCCTGGTGATCGGCGCGGGCGGTCTGGGTTCGCCGGTGGCGCTCTACCTGGGCAGTGCGGGCGTGGGCCGCATCACGGTGGTGGACCACGACACGGTGGATGCCACCAACCTGCAGCGGCAGATCGCGCACACCCTGGCGCGCGTGGGCCTGCCCAAGGCCGAGTCGGTCCGCACGGCCATTGCACAGATCAACCCCGACCCGGTGGTCGATGTGATCAGCGAGCGCGCCGATGGCGCCCTGCTCGATCGGCTTGTCGCGCAGGCCGATGTGGTGATCGACTGCACCGACAACTTCGCCACCCGCCAGGCGGTCAACGCGGCCTGCGTGCAGCACCGCAAACCGCTCGTTTCCGGCGCTGCCATCCGCATGGACGGCCAGGTCTCGGTCTACGACACCCGACAGCCCGAGGCCCCCTGCTACGCCTGCATCTTCCCGCCCGACCAGATGCCCGAGGAAACCCGCTGCGCCACCCTGGGCGTGTTCGCCCCCCTGGTGGGCATCATCGGCACAGTGCAGGCGGCTGAAGCGCTCAAGATCCTCAGCGGCATGGGCTCGCAGCTGTCAGGCCGGCTGCTGATGCTCGACGGCCGCGCCCTGGCGTGGACCGACATCCGGATTCAGCGCGACCCGGGCTGCGTGGTCTGCGGCTCACGCACAAGCAGCTTCTGAACTTGCCCCTGCGCATCGCTGCCCAGCGGGTGCTTCATGCGGGCTTGCGCCCACCGCGGCGCCGGTCGGCCCTGGGCAGCTGCGGGTCCATTTCGGCGAGCAGGCGCTGGGCCTGCTGCCGCAGCAAGTGCAGCAGGCCGTCCAGCGTTTCCTGCTGGGCCGGATCGAGGGCCGCCAGAATCCGGGCGTTGATGGACTGGACCTGCGGCATCAGTTCGGCGTACAGCGCCTCGCCTGCCACCGTCAGGCTCACACGCACGCTGCGGCGGTCGTGCGGCAGCACCACACGCTCGACCAGCCCCTTGGCCTGCAGCGCACTCAGGGCGCGTGAAGTGCGGGCACGGTCGCGCTGCATGCGCGCGGCCAGCACTGACGGCAGGACGCCCTGAGCCTGGCCATGCAGCTGGGCCAGCACACCCCACTCGCGGCGGGTGATGCCATAGCCGCCCTCGCACAGGCGCACCACCATGGCCCCGGCAGAGCCTGTCAGGTGGCTCAGGCGGTAGAGCAGCATGTCTTCCACCGAAGCCAGCCGCTGCGAAGGGGTGGGGACCCCAGGTTCGGCGCCGCTGGACATCAGGGTTTTCCGGGGGGATGGTTGATTAGATCAATCATGGCAAACATCCTACAGTGGTCCCAGACCTGCCTGCCCCTGAAACCCCTTGCGGAGACCGCCCATGCCCCCGATCAGCCGCCGACTTCTGGCCACCGCCCTGCTGCTGCTGGCCACCACCACTGCCCAGGCCCAGGCCAAACCGCCGCTCAAGATCCTGGTCGGCTTTCCGCCAGGCGGCTCGGCCGATGTGCTGGCGCGGCTGGTGGCCGACGCCCTCAAGGACGACTTCAGCCCGATCCTGGTCGACAACAAGCCCGGTGCGGGCGGCCGCATCGCGCTGGGCATGGTGAAAAACGCCAAACCCGACGGCCAGACCGTCATCGTGCTGCCCAGCGGTCCGATGGTGCTGTTCCCGCACGTCTACAAAAAACTCGATTACGACGCGGTGCGGGACTTCACGCCGATCTCGCAGATCGCCCGCTTCCAGTTCGGGGTGGTGGCCGGGCCGGCCAGCGGCGTCAAAAGCATCGGCGAGATGGTCGCCAAGGCCAAGGCCAATCCCGGCGCCGGCAGCTACGGCACCCCCGGCGCTGGCACCCTGCCCCACTTCATGGGCGTGCTCATGGAGCAATCCTCGGGCATTGCGCTCAACCATGTGCCGTTCCAGGGTGGTGCTCCGGCCAACAACGCGCTGCTGGGCGGCCACATCGACTACAAGTTCGATGTGGTCAGCGAAACCGCCGAACTGCACCACAGCGGCAAGGCCCGCATCATCGCGGTGACCGGCGCCAGGCGCGACACCCAGGTGCCCGAGGTGCCCACGCTGAGGGAGGCCGGTGTGAACATGGAAGCCACCGCCTGGTTTGCCATGTACGGCCCCGCAGGCTTGAGCGGCGAGGCGCTGTCGCGGCTGGAAAAGGCCATGATGAAGATCGTGCGCGACCCGGCCCTGCGCGAGAAGCTGACGAAGCTCGGCTACGAGCCCATCGGCTCGAATTCGGCTGAACTGGCTGCAGCACAAAGGACCGATCTGGCCCGCTGGGAAAAGCCGATCAAGGCCACCGGCGTGCAACTCGACTGACCCCCTACAGGAGACACCGACATGTTCAACCGCTTTTGCCGCAGGGCCTGCCTGACGGCCTCCCTGGCCCTCGGCCTGTGTGCAGCCGGTCTGGCGCAAAGCCCCGCCTGGCCCAGCAAGCCCGTGCGCTTTGTCAACAGCTTTCCCCCTGGCGGCCCCTCCGACATCCTGGCCCGCGCCGTGGGCGATGTGCTGCAAAAGCAGTTCAACCAGCCCTTTGTGGTGGAGAACCGGCCCGGCGCCGCCGGCAACGTGGGGGCGGATGCGGTGGCCAAATCGGCAGCCGACGGCCACACCCTGCTGTGGGGCATCGACACCACCCACACGGTCAATCCGCACATCTACAACGCCATGCCCTACAAGGAGAGCGACCTCAAGCCGGTGGCGATTCTCTCGAGCTCGGGCCTGCTGCTGGGGGTGCATCCGGGCACCGGCATCCGCCATGCCCAGGACTTCCTGCGCAAGGCGCGCAGTGAATCCCTGAATTTCAGTTCGGGCGGCAATGGCTCGCCCGGTCACCTCTGGGTCAACATGGTCAACATCGGCGCGGCCACGCGCCTGGTGCATGTGCCCTACCGGGGCAACTCGCCGGCGGTGATGGCGGTGGTCTCGGGCGAAGTCCAGGGCGGGACGCTGGCCACGCCGGGCATGCTGCCGCAGGTCAAGGCGGGCAAGATCACCCCCCTGGCGGTCACCAGCGCCCAGCGCTCGGCGCTGGCGCCGGACGTGCCCACCGTGGCCGAAATCGGCCTGCCAGACCTGCAGTCCGAGGTCCACTACGTGGTCATGGCGCCCGGCACCACGCCGGAGCCCCTGATGCAGCAGCTCAGCCAGGCCATCCTGACGGTCATGCAGAGTCCGGAGCTGCAGGCACGGCTCAAGCAGCTGGACATGACCTACCTGGGCCTGAGCGGCCGCGAGGCACGCAACCGCCTGGTCAAACTGCACGACCATTACGGCCGCGTCATCCGGGCCACCGGCATGAAGGTGGACTGATTTGCCGCATGCCATGACCAGCCCACGCCCCAACCTCATCTTCATCGTCGCCGACGACCTCGGCTTTGCCGACCTCGGCTGCTACGGCGGCCGCGAGGCCGACTTCGGCCCGGTCTCGCCGGTGCTCGACCGGCTGGCCGCCAACGGCCTCAGGTTCACCCAGGGCTATGCCAACTCGCCGGTGTGCTCGCCCACCCGCTTTGCCCTGATGACGGCGCGCTACCAGTACCGCCTGCGCGGCGCGGCCGAAGAGCCGATCAACAGCAAGAGCAAGGGCAGCACCACGCTGGGCCTGCCGCCCGAACACCCCACCCTGCCCTCGCTGCTGCGCGAAGCGGGCTACCGCACCGCGCTGATCGGCAAATGGCACCTGGGCTACCCGCCCACCTTCGGCCCGCTGCGCTCGGGCTACGAAGAGTTTTTCGGCCCCATGTCGGGCGGGGTGGACTACTTCAGCCACGCCAGCAACAACGGCACACACGACCTGTATGCCGGCGAAGAAGAACAGCACGAGGACGGTTACCTGACCGACCTGATCTCGCAGCGGGCCGTGGACTACGTCCGGCGCATGGCCCCCGGTGCCGCGCAGGGCACGCCGTTCTTTCTGAGCCTGCACTACACCGCGCCGCACTGGCCCTGGGAAACCCGCGAAGACCATGCGCTGGCGCAGGAGGTCAAGGACAACCTGTTTCACCTGCACGGCGGCAACATCCACACCTACCGCCGCATGATCCACCACATGGACGAAGGGATCGGCTGGCTGGTCGATGCGCTGCGCGAGAGCGGCCAGCTCGAGAACACCCTGATCGTCTTCACCAGCGACAACGGCGGCGAACGCTTCTCCGACAACTGGCCGCTGGTGGGCGGCAAGATGGACCTGACCGAAGGTGGCATCCGTGTGCCCTGGATCGCGCACTGGCCTGCCGTCATCGCCCCCGGTGGCGAGACCGCACAGCACTGCCTGACGATGGACTGGTCGGCCACCCTGCTCGAACTGGGCGGCGCACAAGCCCATGCCGACTACCCGTTCGACGGCGTGTCGCTCACGCCCGTGCTGCGCCAGCCTGGGCAGACCTTCGAGCGCGCCTTGCACTGGCGCATGAACCACCGCGGCCAGCGCGCCCTGCGCCTGGGCGACTGGAAGTACCTGCGGGTCGACGGCCACGAGTACCTCTTCAACATCCCGGCCGACGAGCGCGAGCGCGCCAACCTGGCCCATCGCGAGCCCGAGCGGCTGCAGGCGATGCGCGCCGCCTGGGACGACTGGAACGCCAGCATGCCGCCGATTCCGGAGGACGCCACCGTGAGCCTGGGCTATTCGGTCAAGGACATGCCGCAGCGCTGAGCCGGAGGGCCGGAGCCACTCGTTCACAATCGGAGCCCATGAAGCGGTTTTCCTGGCAGCGCGCATTGCCCTTCCTCCACTGGCCCCGCCCGACGGCAGGCCTGCTGCGCCAGGACGCCGTGGCCGGACTGACGGTGGCCCTGCTGATGATCCCGCAGTCGGTGGCCTATGCGGCCCTGGCGGGCATGCCGCTGGTCACCGGGCTGTATGCGGCCGTGCTGCCCGCGCTGGTGGGCGCCCTCTGGGGCGGCTCGACGCGCATCTCGGTGGGGCCCACCGCCCTGTCGTGCCTGCTGGTGAGCGCCTCGCTCTCGGGCATGGCCGAACCCGGCAGCGTGCTGTGGGTGCAACTGGCCATCTGGCTGGCGGTGCTCTCCGGACTGCTGCAGCTGGCCCTGGGCGCCGGCGGCTATGGCTGGCTGCTCAACCTGATCAGTTCGCCGGTGATGACCGGCTTCACCCAGGCGGCTGCCCTGCTCATCATCGGCTCGCAACTGCCCGCCCTGCTGGGGCTGCCTCTAGGGATCACGGGCTTTTTCAGCGGCCCGCTGGCGGGCGAATTTGACCTGCAGGCCCTGCTGTTTGGCGTGCTGGGCCTGGCGCTCCTGCTGGCCGCCCGCCGCTGGGCCCCGAGGCTGCCGGCCATCATGCTGGTGGTGGTGGGCGCCGGGCTGCTCAGCCATGTCAGCGGCTTTGCCGAACGCGGCGGCGAGGTCATCGGCCTGCTGCCTGCCGGCCTGCCCACGCTCGCCCTGCCCGCCTGGCCGGGCCTGGACCAAGTCTCGCAACTGCTGGTGCCGGCGATGGTGATCGCGCTGGTGAGCTTTCTGGAAACCGCATCGAGCGCCCGCACCGAGCACCAGCAGGGCGGCACCCGATGGAACGAGAACCAGGACCTGACCGGCCAGGGCCTGGCCAAGCTGGCTTCGGCGCTCAGCGGCAGCTTCCCGACCAGCGCGTCGTTCTCGCGCTCGGCCATTTACCTCTATGCGGGCGCACGCTCGGGCTGGGCCGCCATCGCCACCGCCCTCCTGGTGGCCGTGGCCCTCATGGGCGCCGGGGCGCTGGCCCCCGTGCCGCGTGCGGTGCTGGCCGCGGTGGTGGTGATGGCCGTGACCAACCTGATCCAGCCGCGGGCCTTTGTGCGCCTGTGGCAGATCGGCCGCGTCGAAGCCGTCACCGCCGCCGTGACCTTTGCCATCACCCTGCTGACCGCACCCCGCATCCACTGGGGCGTGCTGGCCGGTGTGCTGCTGACGCTGGGCCATTTTCTGCACACCCGGCTGCACCCGCGCATCATCGAGGTCGGGCTGCACCCCGATGGCTCGCTGCGTGACCGCCACCTCTGGAAACTGCCCCCGCTGGCCGAGCGCCTGTACGCCCTGCGCATGGACGCCGAACTCGACTTTGCGGCGGCCAGCGGCTTCGAACGCGCCATCACCGATCACCTGGCACAGCACCCCGAGGTGCAGCATGTCTGCCTGTTTGCGCAGCCCATCAACCGCATCGACGTGACGGGCACAGAGACCTTTGGCCAGCTGCAGCGCCAGCTGGTGGCCCGGGGCATCACGCTGCACATCAGCGGCATCAAGCTGCCGGTCGAAAACGCGCTGCGGCAGGCCGGCGAGCTGCAGGACCACCCGCTGCTGCGCCTGTACCGCACCGACACCGAGGCGCTGCAGGCCCTGCGGCAACTGGCCCCGCTGCCCGGGCCCGTGGCTTCAGGCTGAGGCCGCCAGACTGCGTTCGAATTCGCTCAGGCGCTTGTGGATCGAGCGCAGTTCGGTGATGTCGGTCCAGCGCTCGATCAGGTAGGAAAACGCCTCGTTGACCTTGCCAAAGGCATTGCTCACCTGCTGGATCACGCCCAGCGTGATGAGCCCGGTGAACAGCGACGGGCCCATGAGCAGGTAGGGAAAGATGATCATGGTCTGGCTGTAGAGGTTGCTCCAGAGGTTGAAGTAGGCGTAGTGGTTGAACAGGCGGAAGTTGTTGATCCGCACACCCATGAAGAGCTGCATCACCTCGGCCAGCGTCATGCGGCTGCGCTCG
>JACCED010316410.1_pt1 | contig 21292 bp, 26 predicted proteins | sample 7455021 | NCBI WGS metagenome assembly JACCED01 (sample SAMN15323456, study PRJNA562643) | freshwater metagenome | isolation source: river surface water | place: USA:Blue River Watershed | collected 2017-08-19
TAAAAATACAGTTTTAGTATTTGCAAACAATAATCCACATTTTACAATTGCATTATGGTCAACTTCTAAAATTAAACACGACATAAAGGGATTCAAGGATTACATAAAAAATGAAATACAAAAAGAACTAGGCAAACCTTCTTATGCAAGCTTATATTTAGCATCTTTGGTTGATGGGATTATGTTGAATGAAATGGGATTGTTTAACATTAAAGTGAAATCGATTTTAAATGATAATACCTTTTCTTTCTATGCAACTCGAGAACAGTTCGCACTTTTTGAAAAATTAAATGAAGGTAAAGTTACAGTTGAAAAAGTTGTAGCTTTAGAAATTCCAGAAGGAGATATAAGACCAAGACCATTGGGTGTGCCGATGCCGATAACGGTAACTGAAACCGCAACCACTGCAACCGAACCAACAGTTCCAACTTTACCGATCAACTTTAATAATTTTATTCAAAGAATCGGGGGAGAAACATCGTTGTCTAGGACCGATTCCAATTTTTCTTATTCAGACGACATTTGTGTTTTTGTTTTTGATACGGGAATAGAACGACATCCATTACTTAATATTAACGAAGAATTAAGTAGAGATTTTACCGATACAACTAGAATTAGAAGAAGTGGTGAAGCAGTAAAAGTGAATGGAATAGATGAAGATCCGTCTTCGCGTTTTAGAACCGGATGGAGTGTAGATTCAAATAATATTGATCGCGTGACGTTAAGTGGCCACGGAACCCATGTTGCAGGAACAATTGGAGCAAAAGATGGAAGATTTGCTGTTGCGCCAGGTATTCCGGTTATTGCTTACAAGATTTTACCAGGCAATAATGAAACGGCACTTACAGCTCTTGAATATCTTTCTAAATTTAAAAAAAATAATCCATCTAAAAAAATAATTGTAAACGCGTCAATTGGTTTTCCTTTATCTGATACACAATTAAACAGTGGTGTAATGTTGGCACACGAAAAAAAAATGAATACAATGAGTTCTACACAAAATATAACCTTTGTTGTAGCAGCAGGAAATGATTTGATTGATGCATCAAGGCTTAGTCCTGCCAGAGTTGATAGTGCAATTACAGTTGGATCTTACAATAATACTATAACTCCAAATCAAATTTCAAATTTTTCAAATTTTGGTCAATGTGTAGATATTTTATCTCCAGGTAACAGAATATTTAGCACATGGCTTGCTAATGGATTTAGAGCACTTAATGGAACCAGTATGGCAACTCCCATTGTAGCTGGGGCAATCGTAAACATGTTAACAGTTGAAGCTGGAAACTTAACACCTCAGCAAATAAAACAGAGGTTACAAGATGACGCCATAAATAGTTTTCAAAGTAGAAATAACGCGGAGATTCGACTACCCGTTCAATATAGAGGAGATTGTCCTGAAACGAATAACATATGCACATTTCCACCAACGTTTCCTTATAGTGTATATGTTGGCAAGCATACTGTTACTAAAATCGTTCAAAATTATTAATAAAGCACTTTATAGGTTGCCCATGTCGTAATTGCAAAAAGGGTTCCGCCCCACAATGTGTCCACAATCGCCGTTGACCATGCATATTTTGTAAACATCGCCAAGTTGGTCATATCAAATGTTCCATATAAAAATATTCCTAGCAAAAATGCATCAAACACCGGTTTACGCTGAGAAATGATAAAATAGTATAGCACGCCAATAACGCATACATAAGAAAGTAGTGCGCCATAAATATTTAGCTCTAAAGGCGATTTCTGAATGAGTTGCACATTTTTTTGAAATGTGGTCATTCCAATATTATATAAATAAAAAATGTCCACGGTCAACAGTATGACCGACGATGTTATAAATGGAATAAACCGTCGAAACATTAAATATATTTTTGTTTTTATATTATTATAATATTAAAATATAATATAATATTAAATAATTCTTGTCAATTCATTTCATATTATATATTTATTTTTATTATAAGTTAATGTTTACTTCAATTCAATCAAATTTTATTTTCAAATACGTGTTTCTACAGCATCCGGAAGAACAAAATATGACGTACCTTGAACATTTAAAACATGCGTGCTATTACGGGATACAAGCACTCGGTTGTTCCATCATATTTATAGTTCATGGGTTTGTACCGTGCTTATTTGAGAAAACGGGTTCTGCCATGTTGGAACAATTGAATGAACAGTTACATGGAAATAATATGAAAAAAGATTCAGATAAAGAAAAAATAAATTAAATTCTTTTTCTATCATCCATCATTCCATCACATTTTCGAATTATCATAAAATGACAAGTAACTAAGTTGAATGCGGTTTTCACGCTGTTTTTTGGCTTTTTCTAAAATTTCCATCGCATTCTTGATTTCCAGTTCACTTATGATCTTATCATCATTTGTATCAATTGAACTTTGTAGTTTCTTAAATTTTTCCGGCAACATGCAAAATCGACTCTTGTCATTAAACACGTAATCCGATAAGATAACAAATGTGGCGGTAAGCGTTAATGCCACATAAATGTTTCGTGTTCCCATCCACGCAATCGTAAATATTAAAAACTCTTTGGTAATCGCATATTTTAAATAGGATTCGGCAGACGGACTCAAATTTAACTGAATGTATCTTGACCCTATGTTTAACGTGAGCATCATTATCCCCGCAAAAAACATATTTGTATTTAACGAATTAATGTACTCGTGCATTTGATTCAACATGATTTACCTAATTATTTATTTTATGACAACTATATATATCATTATAAAATAAAAAATAATAATACAACATTTTATTTTTTATTCTTTTGACCTTTTTATTAAAGTGTAAAAATTGATTTTTTATAAAGCACGCCAATTATACAATAAACAACAAGACATCCAAAAGTCGTATCGAATGAACACTTCTAATAATGCAAACCCAAAAAACTTAAATAATTCCTTAACTTCTGAGTCTGGATTTAAAATACGACAACTATGGAAAGATTTTTGCAGTTGGATTCGAGGGCATGAAAACTTATACCAATGCTTACTAAAAATAAAAAAGTTTATACTCAAAAATGCATTTCTACTATTCTGTCTTCTATTATTAGCATATCAACGTTTGGATATTGGAAATATCTACTTTGTACTATTATTCTATTTTGTAACTCTTATGATAATCCACTAATTAAGAGGTATCGCAACGTCTGCATAATAACTATAGTCATTCTTTTTTAGAAGTTGCACATCTACCCTTTCTTCATTCGCACCTTCTTTTTTTTCACGCGACGTTTCTTCTCGTACCTCTTGCAGTTCTACCAACGGCATTGGCACCAGTGGAGACGGATAATACTTGTAATACAATATTTGTGTTGTTGATATAATCGTTGTCGTCCATGATATAATTACATACCACATTTGATAATAAATACAATAAATCGACCAAATAATTCCAGCTGAAAGGCGCATCCATAAAAAATGTGACGATATGTCGTCAGCTTTTTTTAATTTGTGAGTTCTCCACATTTGAGGCACATTATATAATATACTCAACACATTGCCAATATTTACAATAATCGTCATGAATAATTCAACACTCGGATTTTCATTATTTGTTTTCCCGCTACAATCTCCCATCTTGTTATATTTCATAATCGTTTTCTTTTTAATATTTTATCGTTATTTATTTAATTATTAGAATTATCTCTCTTCTCTCTATAAATGAAGTGTACAAGTGAAAATATTATAAAATGTGTTTGTATCTTGCGTTGCAAAATTACCTTACATATTTTCCAGCTCTCACAAATGAATCCACAACAAAAATCACAAACACTCCCAAAAAACAGTACAAAATCAACTCTTCGGTTACACTTCCTGTTTTTTCATCTTGCTGATCTTCAAGCATCTGTATAATGTGATTCATCTTTTGCATCAAATCGTCTCTTGACCCAGGCGACACACTTGACTCGACATTATTTTGCTCATGTCGGTATGAAAGAGGAACATATTGTTGATAGTACTGCGATGCATATGTGCTCGGTAAATTTTCAAAATTCTCTCGTGTTACTACATCATCATCATTATTATTATTATTATTGTTACTGTTTTGACCACCTTCATAATTCATGGGTTGATAATCTGCTAAATCTGTTTCCGATTCGTCCATTCCGCTCGTTCCATCGTCTCCGCCACTTTGCACATGGTTTATATTTTTAACCGCACTTAATTTGCTCATAAAATTTGCTACACGTGATGGCGGAGACTCTACGCCTTGCTGTTGTTTTTCTTGTTGTGCTAAAGGGCGCTTGATAGTTTTTCTAAGCGGCATTTTTTTTTCTGCTCCACCTCCACCTCCCCCCCCTCTTCCTCTATTTTGATTCTGGTTTTGACTTTGCGTTATTCGAATATTTGTATTTATATTATTTGTTTCCCCAGAATCATCATTATTATACGGTGATGCATATTGTGCTAAAGACATCGTTCTATTCTCCTATAAAAAATTGAGATTTTATTTTGAAAAACATACGGAAAATAAATATATATTTATTTTATATTCTATTCAAATATTCTATTTATATCTTACTTTCTCTTAAATGTATTTTACTTAATATTCTAAATAAATTTAATCTATTTTATGATGTACTTGTAATTATTCTCTCTGCATTATCTTCTTCAAAACCTTCTCTACTCCGTTGAACCAACTCCACAAATGCGTATGGAACATCATGTACACTACCGTCATTAAATGTATACTTTATTGGTTCTGATATGCTTGCCGTTTGTATCAATCGTTTATCTCTAGATACTTTATATAATCCACCCTCGTAATTCATTTTTATACCAGCTTTTATGCACGCTTCCGTAGCCAACTCAATGTCGTTAACCTCTAACGCTAAATGATTAATATGTCCTTCAAATAATACCGTCCACGCTAAATATGAATTTATGCCATTTATTTTTTCATATTCATCATAACTATTTATGTGTGGAATAGTTTCTCCTATATATCTACTTAAAAATATTCTTGGAATTTTATTATTTTCATTATCGTCTTTGTACCATCTTGCTACTGCGTTATATTTATTAAATGTATATACTTCGGGTTTTAATGTATACGGTTCGTTCATACGCTTCTCTTTTAAAAATCTAAATGCGGCATGATCGACTTTACCTTTATAGTTAGAGCCAATAACATTTACAACTTTATAAAATGATGGCGTCGCTAATAAATAATTTTTAACAAGACAAGTAATACTCATTGAATTAAAATAAATAATTATATAATTATAATATCTATTTTATTTTCTAACCTTAACTTATTATTTATACAATCTATATCTATATTTATATTATTTAGTTTAGTTTTAAATATGAAAAACATTTTTCATGATGTAAAGGAATTAATGATTTCAAATATAAATCATCGCAAGTCATTTGTTGCGCAACTCGTCATTATTTTTATTTTGGCGTGCGCTTACTTTCAACAATCTTATCGACTCCAATATTATTACAACACATTTTTAGGTCGAATTCTTATTATCTTCATCTTGATATTAAGTTGTAACTATCGATACATGTTTGTCACGATTTCACTTATCATATGCATTTTTTTTATTTCTGTTAAAACATACGAAGGATTCAGTTTAACTGATGTTGATTCCATTTCAAGTAGCATCAAATCCAACTTGCCTGCATCCATGGTATCGCTACCGCCAAATCCCACGCCTCAAAATATTTACGACTATTTGAATAAACAAGTATGTGCTGCCGGAAATGCAGACATTTATAAACAAATTATAGAATCACCTTCTTCATCCGACGACGCCAAAGTGCTTGCAACCAATGCATTCGGTTTCAATGCTGCAATGTGTAAATCCGGCGCCCCCTTCTACCAACAACCACAAGCACTTTTCGACGACTTTAAGAATAGTTGCAGTCCAACTTTAACTGGTCAAGATAAAAAAATGGCGGATCTCGCATCTTCCATTAGTGCCGATCCTAATTCTGTAAACACATTTAGCGCCCCGCTTGTTGCCATTGCAAAATGGTTTTCTACAACCCGTAGCGCCATTTGCGGTGCTGCAGCAACAAGTGCAAGCGCCTCCTCTACTGTCACTTCCACTCCTTCAAATGATACTTCTGCTGCTACTGCTAGTGCTGCGAAATCATGAGTTGTAAAAAAATAAACAAATAAATGCAAATTATTCTTTTTAATATTTTTCACATGAATTATATTAAAAATAATATACAATTATATTACAATAAACAAGTAGACTAACTAGAATAATAAAATGATCAATGAATTTATAATTGCCGGTTTTTTTATATTTGCCATTGGAAGTTTTTGCATTAAACAAAAATATTATGAAGATGCGATGAAAAAACATAAATCGTCATACAAACCACTTCTCGATGACAGTTTTTCAGAGAGAGTTGTATAAATTGCATCCAGCGAAATCACTCTTCTACCTTGTCAATATAAATCTCCTTTCCTATCGTCTTGATTAACCGCTTTTCACTCGTCTCAGGTATCGGGGTACAAACGTGATTCAGCGTTGTTACAAATTTATCCCTCTTGTCATCATTGGTTTTTAGTTCGGGGTCGGAATCTCTCCACTCTTTTAATGTGTACATTTGTTTTTTCGAAAGTGCATCAATTGATCCCTTTAACTTTATATTCCCATCATCCTTTTCCCACTTCTCCTCGTCTTTTATATACATGACATCCCGCTTCTGATCCGTGCAATGAATTGGACGTTTATACACATCCAACTCTTTGAGTCCTCGCAGCATAATCGTGCTGACACTTTCTTCTAAACTCTTGTCACGAGTTATTTCTAAATCGTCAAACGTAATCTTGAGAGATTTGATAAAATCGCCCATATTGATCGCATCCTTGCACTGCTCATTCAAAAATATATTGATATTGAATTTTTGCTTAATATTGTTCGTCGTCGTAATCGTACTTGAACCGTTTGTATTAATTTGACGCATCATCTCCTTCAACATGTTATTCTGCTCCTTCATAAACGCTTTCATGGATTCATTGTCCTTCAAAAGTTGAATAATAATCTCGTCTTTTTCTTTTTCTGGTATCGCAATCGCACTACTTGCACTACTTATCAACTCCGTGGGTTCCACTGATAATGATTCAACATTCTTATCTTTACATTCTTCTTTGTCTATTGTTTTCGATACAGTTTTATTTTGTTTATTAGTTCCGTATATTTTACATTGTTTATGTTGTTGTTGTTGTACTTTGCATTTATGGCGGTGTTTACAGAGTCCTGACATATTTTTATAAACGTTTCCACACGCATTGCATTTGTATTCTTTTTTTCCTGGTTCCACTTTTTCGGGTTCAGAAATAGTTTTTACATTTTCAATCTTTATATTTTTTTTATACTCGATTATTTTTTCTATTTCTTCAACCATATTCTTATGTTTACGCGTGCTTACATGTTGGTCCATATGTTTTTTTTGAGAACATTCATAATGACAATAACTACATTTATAATTATTATTATTATTTTGAATATGTTCTCCATCTTTTACATTCATTTGCATTTCACTTTCACACAGTGCTTCTGTTACTTCTGTTGCATTATAGAATGTGTCATAATGATACTTCTCTCTCAATAAAACATCACTATATGTTTTACATTCGTTGTATTTTTCTATTTCTTTGATCTTCCAACATTTCCATCCTCCATTGTTATTTATAACATCAAACATTTCTAAATATCGAATTTCCGATTGTTTTTTTAATACATGTTTTCTCTGCACCATATTCGTCGTATGACCTATAAATATTTTTTTTATATCTGGATTAATACAATAAACCTTGTAAAAAATCATATTTCCATAATCTATTTTAATTTTTGGCATTACCTTTTTATTTTAACCTTATTTATTATATCTATACCTTTATTTATATCTAAATACTTTATTATTTTATTTAATATAATATTCGAATATAATTTCAAATATATTTTATAAGTTTTTTCCTTTATACATTATCCACTCATTATCCATTTTTTTCTCACATTATCCATTTTTTTCTCACATTATCTATAAATATTTATTATTAGAAAAATATAAAAATAATAATAAAAATTGCCATTTCTCCCCAAAAAATCGATATTTCATTTTTTTTTTTATGAATTTTGCATTTTTTGGGGAACAATTGGTAATTCACAATTTTTTAATCCTAATTTATTTTATCTTAATAAATTTTTTGCTCTTTTTATCTTATATAATCCATAAATATCTTATTTGAGTCATTTTTATATTGAAAAGTTCCTATAAAGTTGTCCAAATGTTGTCCAAAGTTGTCCAAAAGTTTTCCATCCAATCCCAAAAAATCTCAAAAAAATCCGAAAAATCTCGAAAAAATCTGATTTTTTTACTTTTTTTCTTATGGTCTCAGCGATCATTTGACAAAAAGTGATAATACCATTTATCATGTAAAAACTGTAAAAAAAGAGTTCAAAAAAAATGTCAAAAAAAAGTGATTTTCATTTTTGCAAACTTTTTTTTTAAAATCGTTTTTGGACATTTTTTTATGTCCAATTTCAAAAATAAAAAAAAAGTTTTGAAAACTCCGATTTTTTCCATTTTTTTAACGTTTTTTTATTATTGAAAAATTATCATTTATCCTCCCAAACTCGATATTTCGTATTTTTTTTATAGAATTTGCATTTTTTGGGGAACAATTGGTAATTCACAATTTTTTAATCCTATTTTATTTTATCTTAATAAATTTTTTGCTCTTTTTATCTTATATAATCCATAAATATCTTATTTGAGTAATTTTTATATTGAAAAGTTCCTATAAAGTTGTCCAAAAGTTGTCCAAAGTTATCCAAAAGTTTTCCATCTAATCCCAAAAAATCCGAAAAAATCCCAAAAAATCCTGAAAAAATCCGAAAAAATCCGATTTTTTTACTTTTTTTCTTATGGTCTCAGCGACCATTTTACAAAAAATCATATTATCATGTATCATGTAAAAACTGTAAAAAAAAATGTGAAAAAAAAGTTGAAAAAAAAGTGATTTTCATTTTTGCAAACTTTTTTTTTTAAATCGTTTTTGGACATTTTTTTGTGTCCAATTTCAAAAATAAAAAAAAAGTTTTGAAAACTCCGATTTTTTCCATTTTTTCGACCTTTTTTAAATTATCATTTATCCCCCAAAACTCGATATTTCATATTTTTTTTATAGAATTTGCATTTTGGGAGGAACATTTTATAATTTTACATTTATTGTCCTGATTTATTTTATATATAATGATTATTTTATCTTTTTTTGTCTTTTTTTATTTTATTCACACAAAAAATACAAACAAAAATTTTTAATAAAATATTTTTTCATTGTAAATGTTCCTATAAATTATCCATCGTTATCCAAAGTTGTCCAAAAGTTGTCCATTCGGCTCCGAAAAATTCCAAAAAATTCCGAAAAATTCCAAAAAAATCCGATTTTTTCACTTTTTTCCTTATGGTCTTGGTCCTGTTTTGATCAAATACAATGTTACCATTTATCATGTAAGAATACGAAAAAAAATGTGTAAGAAAAATTTGAAAAAAAAAGTGATTTTCATTTTCGCAAACTTTTTTTTTTAAATCGTTTTTGGACATTTTTTTATGTCCAATTTCAAAATTAAAAAAAAAGTTTTGAAAACTCCGATTTTTTCCATTTTTTTGACTCCTGGTAAATTATCATTTATCCTCAATTTTTCATTTTTTTATACTTCAACATGCAAAATTCGTATTTTCGTTGGAACATTTGGTATTTTATATTTGGCGAGATGGAGCGGTATGTGTTTGCATTTATTTCGATAGCCGCGCAATAATGATAGAACAGCAGGAGAGAATGTGGAAATATATTGTATTTGAACTTTCCAAAATGAGCCATCTCAGTGCCATACAATGTGGCGAAATGATGACAATGGGAGACATCAACATGCTGTTTATCTGGAAAAGGGGCGTGCTATACGCACAAAAGTAAATGTAGAGTTTGGACGCGTAGTGATGCATAATATTGCAGAGTATAAAGCATACAATAATATTTATAATTGGATTATTGTATACGAATGTCGCTGCACTTTTTGTTAGTGCTGCTAGTTTTTGTCGTTTGTTTTGTTTTTTGTCTTGTTCTTGTTCGTGGGGTTGGTTTTGTAACTCTGTCTGCGATGATGAATCCATTGTGTTGTATTGTATTGTGATCGACTTTGTCTTGTAACTTACATACTTTCAATTTAACCATTTTAATTTCAATTTTATAAAATAGAATTTTATAATTTTATAAGTTTTTCATTAACATTTTTATAAATTGATTTTTATTTTTTATATTTTTTTATTTTTAGTTTACTAGCATCTCAATCAATCGAACACCCAATGACATCCTGGGCATCTGTCGTGAAAGGTCGAAACGCTCACGCTCACGCCACCACTATTACCATTGCTCAGGAAAATGGGACACGCGCAGCAATAACAAAACAGGTAACAACACAGGTAAGTGACAAATCAGCCAAATCTCAAGAAGAACAACGAACTGAAATTTACAAAGTTCACGACGATTTCATGAAAAAATTGAAAGAAGAAGATGAAAGCGAAAACAAGATGCCGCTGTATCGCTACATCGTTCGCCCCGATACTCATCCGTTTTTTGCACCTGAATTCAAGGATTTCTTCGAAAAATCTCGTTGGGAACGTGAACAATGGCGCCTAAATCAAGAATATTCTTCATTGGTTCACGATGAAAGGGTCGCCGCATGGGAGAAAAAGAACAACTGGTTTTCTCCGCCACTCATGACGGAAATGTCAGAAGAACAAAAACAAATGGGATTTTTCCCGGTTACCCAGTCATCGCTATACAAGTTTGGTTACTTGTGTCCTCACAACTCGGAAGAAAAAAGACACGAGTACCTTCACTTTTTAATGAGATTGTTGTACAACCGCTCTGAACAAGTGTGTGCTTGCAAGACCGTCGGCGAATTCGAAAAGGTTTACCTTGAAGCGATGCACTTTACGCGATGTTCTGATGAGGAGTGGACGCCGGCCGAACTAAAACGCGAAAGCAAAACTGCTTCAAATGCCCTTTGGGCGCTTTCAACCAAGGCGAATTTGTTTCCTGGAAAACAAGTGAAACCTCGTACGGCGCCGGCGCCCGTAAGCAATGTTTCGGTTTCAACTGGTTATCATTATCCTCCAAATTATATGACGCAGTATTTGGAACTCTCAAAAAATAAACGTTACGATGTGATTGGGGTGGAGCGCGGAGAAACTGGAATTTGTGGAGTCAAAGATGCCAAAACACTCGGAAATTCGGCTCCGATTCGATGGTACATGACTCCGGCGGAGATGCGAAATCTGAAGACATTTAACTTTGTGTTTCAACGTGACCCGCGCGAAGTCGAAGAGTGGTATGACTCTGATGATGACTTTGGATTTGGTGATTATTAAAAAGTTTGCACTGATTTGATTTGTCTTGATGTATGAACTTGTTTGAATATTATATAAAAATAAAAAATATATTAAAAAGATAACCTTATATTTTTTTATCATTTAACTACACTACAATAGACCTACAATAATAAAATGTCAGCATCGGCATCATCATCGTCATCGTCTGAAACAAAGGAACAACTTGTAAAAAATGTAAAAGCATGGATTCAAATGGATAATGAAATCAAAGAGTTTCAAAAACAAATTAAAGAGAGAAAAGATAAAAAGAAAGAATACACAGAAACGCTGCTTCATATTATGAAGGACAATGAAATCGATTGCTTCGATATCAATGGCGGACAGCTTATCTATTCGAAAACTAAAGTTAAAGCGCCGCTGAATAAAAATAATTTGATGGCTGCTTTGCTTTCATTTTATAATGACGACGTCGGTCAAGCGGAAAAGGTTTCTACATTTTTGATGGAAACGCGAGAAGAAAAGGTTAGAGAATCTATCCGAAGAAAAAAAGTGTAATTGTTGTCTCGTATTTTTGTAATTTATGCATGTAAATGTGAAATAAATTAATAGATATTTAATCAAAACTATAATAAAATTATAACATTATAAATATAATAATAACATTATCGCACGTATTGTTATCATTTTTATTATATTTATTATCTACATTCAATTATTTATAGTTATCAGTCATATAAATAAAACAAAACATGTTACCAGGTTTTTCTTCAAAAAATAATCAAACGAATTGCCATCGATACCAAATTGGTGGTAAAAAAAAAATGAAACCAAAAAAATATCGCGAAAATGACAATAACGAATTTAATGAAATATTATTACAGTATAACTTGGAAAAAATGAGTGAAGAAGAATACTATAATGAAAGTCACTGTGATAATGTGAATCGAGATGCATACCCTTTTGTATTGTCGCTTTCAATAAATAACGATGACGATTCAATATTTGATCAAACTGATCAAAATATAGGAGAAGAGAATCCAGATGCAACCAGAAGCGAAAATGAAGGCGAATATCATGATAACGGCAACAGTATCGACATTAATATTTGCATATATCAAATCAATACATCATGCAAATTTCCGTTTCTTGAATATCTCATGACTTTGTCTCATGAAAAAGAAGAAGAAGATAAAAGAGTGTTTCAGTTTCCAAGATTCGAATACACGGAAACTAGGAGAAAAAATATAGTGAAACAAGCAGAAGAAGTAGTTTTAAAAATTCTTAAAAAATGCAATAATTGTAATTCTGAAGAAGAAGAAAAAGAAGTAATTAAATTTAGAGGTATTTTTAAACCAAAACATAGCGGTTCAAGAGGCATATACTTATTTTTTCAAAAATATTTTAAAAAATTGAAACATCCGCCACAACTTTCGAGACGAGATGATATATGGTGGGTTGTAGCAAGCGAAATTGCTAATTTTAAAAGGGTCATGTATATGAAAATTGATCCCACCATTCACAAATTGTTTATAAAAAATCCAGAAATTATGCATCTATATGATTGTCAAGGTCGACTATTGGAAACGCCAACCGTCTGCTATTTTGGTGACGAGTTTCAAAAAATCAAATATTTGGCATTTTTTGGATTATTGAAAGCGCCTGTAAAGAGTTCGTTCGGACCATTTTATGTAGCCACTAATTTTTTATCCTCTATGAAGTACGCGTGTTACACGCACAACCAACAACCGTTTGAACTTTATGATGGAGAAAAAATAACCACCGGTAATAATGGCAAGTATAAAGAGGGCGGCGTTTTGCGAATGGTGCTTTTTGTTGGAAAAATGAAAGTGTTTCTTAGAGATGGTGAACCCGACGACTCACAGATTTCACAGGAGCTCGCAGAAACAGATAAAACAATTGAAAAGTTTTTGTCGCTTCGTGATTCAAATGGAAATTGGACAGAAGAGTATGATACGGCGTATAAGGGTCTCCATTTTGCTTCGATGAATGGCGACGATCGAGACGATGTCGCCGTAAATCCAGTGGAATGGTTTTTTAAAGACTATAATCACTCGGTTGTTGTTTCGTATCATAATATTGACACTGCGAACATTCCTATGAAATTTGATGTGGATTATGCGAATTATAAAATAAAATAATATTATTTCGGATTCGGATGAATAGAATGTAAAAAAATGTAAAATATATTATTATACTATACTATACTATACAATTACAAGTTTGTATTATATTTAATTCACTATTTCGATCTTAGATAAAAATATGGCATCTTTAAAGATAAAACTAATTGTTGTTTTTGCTGCGGTCGTTTTTGACTATATTATAACCACAATGATGAGCTTTTTAGCAATTGATCCAAGCGTTTACGGAAACTACTTGACATTTTGGAACGCACTCGTTGTATTCTGGCTTATATTGCCTTCTAGCGTTGAATCGCCTTTGAATAATTTGTAAAATGTTGCACATAACCTATTAAATTTTTATTTTTTATTACTTAAAAAAAAATATTATTTAGTATAATAAAAAATAATATTTATACTATGTATAACCCTTCTAAAAAAGATAAAAAAGGAGTATGAGTAAACTAAAAGAATCAGAACCAATTGTAAAACATACTGAAATTTATTATAATAACGATTTAGAACAGTTGTTGGCACAGTCTGCGGAAGAATGCGAGAGTTTGGGAATACTCCACCTTGCATCTTATGAAAAGTACAATAAACTCTCCAATATTATCAATATCCCTGTTATTATTCTAAGTAGTGGCATTGGGTTCATTACTGGTATTGACTTGAATTATGATAAAATGAATATCATTTTAGGCATTGGAAGCGTGTTTGTAGGCATTATTAAATCTATCGATTCTTATTTTCAACTCGGTAAACGCGCCGAGTCGCATCGAATGTGTGCGTTACAGTACACTCAGATCAATAAGAAAATCCAAATTGAGCTTTCCTTGTGCCGAGAACAGCGACAAACTGCCAAAGATATGCTTTCGATTATTAAGACCGATATTAAAAATTTGCAAGATATAAGTCCGGTAATTGACCAGGAGATTATCAAAGAATACAACTTGAAATATGGAAAATACAAGAATGTAAAGAAGCCGAATTTTGTAAATGGGCTGTCATCTGTAAAAGTAAATGCAAATTCTTTAGAACAAGAACTGGCGGCAGCACGATCCATACCTCATTCGGTTCAAAGCGGTGCCCCCAGTCGAGCGTTAAGTGTAATTGGAGACAACAATAGTCAACGTCAAAATACACAAATGATAATGGAAAATTTTAATAGATTTAATGAAACCAACAATAATTATGACGGTAATAATTTTGGAAATAATTATATTGATTCTACTATTGAAAATTTAAATGATATTTCTGTAAATATTCCTTTTCACAATTCACGCCCACAGTCACAGCCACACTCACGGTCACGATCTCCTCCTCCTCTTCCTCTTTCTTCTCAAAAGATTCCAAATTATAAACCGACATCGAATGCACCCACACCCACGCCTTCCGCTTCAGCACAATTGATGTTTGCAAACGCGAATACGGTTGCGAATGCAAATGCAAATACAATTATGAATAATAATCCTCTTATTCGAACGCCTGTATCTTCTTCTCCAATATCCAGTTTTAGACTACAAGGTAATGACAATGGTGCAGCGCGTTTATCAACGCCTCAGTTATTAAGATCGTTTCAAGGATCGCAACAACAGCAACAAGATAATACTATAACTTATAATAATGATAGTAGTGTTCATGATAATAATCAAAATGCATTAAATTTAATTATTGATATCCCTGATAATATTCCTGATAATAATGACAATATTGATGCAAATGTTGACGACAACAACGAGACTGATAAGAATCCTAATGGTTCTGGGTATTCTCCTCAACTAATGTAATTTGATGTTTATTTATTTTAAAATTGAAAAATGTTTCTAATGACATTTAATGAATAAATAAACTCGACAGCTTAGTCATATATATGGAACGTAGAATAACAGGAAAAATTGACACCTATATTATCGGAATGAAAGACGCGCTTTCGTCGAAAATTAGAGAAGCTGGAACAGCGGCTTCTGCGGCAGCTTCGGATGCGTGTACACATGGCCACGGTAATGTTGACGCCACTGCAATCATTGACCAGTTGTGCAAACAACTAACATTATATGTCTATCAGTACGAAAAATTAAAATTAACAAAAGAAGACTTTATGAAACGTAAACGTGTGAAAAATACAGTAGCCGTTGAACAACGTTGTCTCGCCAAACGCGCTAATGGTGAACAGTGCACGCGTAAAAAAAAGGAAGGCTGTGATTACTGCGGAACGCATACAAAAGGCGTGCCATGTAGTATCATGGATGATCAAAATGATAATGGTGACAATCCAAAACTGAGTCAACAAAGTGTAAACATTTGGGTTCAAAATATCAAGGGTATTGAATACTTTATCGACAGCTCTCAAAATGTCTATAAACACGAAGACGTGATTAATGGTTATACAAATCCGCGCATCATTGCTAAATACTCAAAGAGTGAATCTGGCGCGTTCTCAATCACATTTTTGTAAATATTATCAATAAAATCATGAGAATGATGCATTGAACAAAAATATCAATTTCATTTATTTATTTTTTTATTTATAAAATTGATAATTTCTTTTTATAAATAAAATAAGGTATGTATGCGGAAAATACGGAAATGAAAACAGCCCTTTCAATTCCTATCCAAGTTGAAGTCACACCCGGTGCGCGCAACGCATACGCTGAATCTTTACAAATGATTCTTCAACATGTTGCCGACTTCCATTTGACCGTTGTCGACATTATTTCAGAAAAATATAATATCCCGGTAGATGAAATAATGAAAACGGTGACATCGGATTCAAGGTATACAAATATGATAGTGGATCCAAAAATTCACCGCCTCACTTCTCTAGATAAAATCGAAACACAAATTGTTGAAACGTCAGCTCCAGTAGCACCTGCAATAAAAAAAATAAGCGAGAAGAAAATTAAAATCAAACCAAAAAACGCTGTTTTATTACCATAAATAACCAAGATGCCGTGTTGAAAAATATAATAATAAGTGTGATGATGATTAAATTTATGGAAATATGATTGTGGTCTTCGATATCGTTTAAGTCATACTTTGTATCAAAAAGAATATCGGCAACATCAAGTCCATAGTTGGTGTCTTCGTGCAAATGGTGATCTCGATGAACTGACGGTTTCATAATCATGTAGTTTATATTGTGCGCGGTTGCATACATGAGTGCCCACAGCAACACGATTCGCATATCAATGCATCGGTTACAAAACCAAATAAAAAGAACAAGTCCTCCGCCTTGAGTTATAAAATTATTAATGAATTCGTAAAATATATTTACTGGTTTCTTATTTATACTTGAGTCATGGTGTGTTTTTCTATGAAAATCCAAAAAATCACACACTTTAAGTAAAACCGAGTCAATGTGTGCATTCATGTTACCTTTTTTATGATGATTATATACTTGTGTAAAATCTATATTATGAGAGAGCCGATGCATGATATGACCAAATAAAAGGATAAAAATAAAAGAAAATACAAATCCGGTATATGATGATGGCTTACTCGATACTATAAAGTCTTGAAATTTAAACATTGAAAAACATATAAATAGTGTAAAATAAAACCATTTGTTTACTTTTATGCTTTTTATGAGCGCTTCACTTAATTCGTCTTTATGTAGTTTCTCTTTCATTTGTTTTTTATTTTCTTTATTTTCTTTGTTTTCTTTATTTTTATGTTTTTTAATTTTTTCTTTTTTTTGTGATTGTGAAAACGTTATATTATTAACATTGTTTGATGATGACATAAGATATACTTATTTTATATTATAAATCGTTTATTTTTTTTGATATTAAATATATGTAAATACTAGTTAAAAAATACTTGAAAATATTTTTATAAAACAATTAATTTAGGTTAAATTACACGATGACTTTAATATCAAAAGAAAAACGAAATAGAATAGTCGAACATTTTAAAAATAAATGGGAAAATGGTAAATTTACTAAAAAATCGCTTGGAATTATGATGCGCTCTTTTCATATTAGTACACCTCTTTGTTTTTTTTTTATAATATTATTTGCTCCGAAAAAGGTGGTATGGATTGTGCTTATTTTATTACTCATTATACTGTTTATGTTTTTCATATTTGATGGATGTATTTTGAGCATGATTGAAAATAAAGTGTGCAATGACGATTTCACAATTGCTGATCCATTCTTAGAGTTGCTAGAATGGGAAAAAAATTCAAAAAATCGATTCAATATGACCTTAATCGTCGGTTTAACTTATTACATTACAGTTGGTATCATTTATTATGTTCGGTTTTTATAATTGCATGAATGCGTGCATGTATTTAATGTTTTTTGTACTTTTTATTTTGTCTTAACAGGATTGTAGACTATAGTTTGTTTTTACGATGTGACTTGATTTTACGACGTGACTTGATTTTACGACGTGACTTGTGTTTGTATGCATTACGCTTTTTAGAATAATAATAATATTTCTTTTTATCTCCACCTTTGTGAAACATAGAACGCGCTTTCCACACTCTTGCCTCATGTTCTTTTTGTTGTGCGAGTTTTTGTATAATTCTCATTTTTGTAGCTTGAAATTCATTTACACGATTGTCCCTCATATAAAAAAGTGTTGGCAAAACATGTGCGTACGGGCGCGCATCTAAACGGTCAAGATTCCCGTAACCAATAGTTAACATAAATGGTTGTCCGCCAACGTTATAAAATGATCTTGAAGTAATTTGTGAATACATAATCGAAGTAAAGTCAAAATTTTTTCCTATTCCAGTGAACTCATTTCTGTCTGTAAATCCAAACTGACTTCCTTCATCCAAATTTCCGCTTCGTAAATAAAAAGAACCATTTGATAAATTATTAAATAATTGAACTACTATACTGTTTCTTGGATTAAATATGCATGCAAATCTTATAAAAAAACGATACACATCAACTGCTCTATATCCCTTTGTTATCATGTAATTTGAAAAACAACGAAATAATACGGTTTCAATATAGTATTTTTTTGTTTCATCAGAATATGTAGGACTACATTCAGTACCATTAAAATATGCACAAGTTCTTTCTATCCCCGAACTGTATAAACTTTCTTCAAGTTCATCTTGGCTGTAACCTACTCCTCCTGCTGCTTCAACTGCTTGATCGTAATATATTTGTAAACAATAAGTGACAATATCAGCAGTTGTGAACATATTCATTTGATGCACTACTGACACTAACTGCTGTTGTGTTATTTGACTGCCTCCAAATATACGTTCATCATTTATAAACGTTTTTAACCTGTTTGTCGCACTTGGAGCTATATGAAAATGTGCAATTTCTTCGTCATAAACCCTTTTTAATGTATTTTTATCAAAAACTAAACCTATACTCATTTAATTATGATATATATATGATTATAAAATAAAATATATATTATAAATATATAAAAATATAATATTATCTTTATATATTGACCACATTTCTTATAGAAAAATGTATCATATATTTTCAACGATTCATTCTAAATATCAAGGAGAAACAATGTTTTGTTTTGTTTGTGTTGCAACCGTCTTCGGATACATTTTAGGCGTAAATCGGGTGATTGATGCAATCATTTCAAAACACTCTGATGAAACGCGCGTAAAAGTTGTAAAAATGATGAATAAATATACACAGACCAATTTGGGCGAAATAGCTGAATTATTGGCTTCAAATAATATCATTCTTTCTTATAGTCAAACCAATATGCCTTGTTCAATCGATGATAGTCATGATAATAGTAATAACAGTCACGGTGATATTCGTAGTATTAATATTGACACAAATGAAATGAATACTACTCATGATGATATCACAGGTTACCAAGATAAAAAAGAAGATCAGACTAAATCCGGAGATCAAGAAAAAAAAGTTGAAGAAAATACAGTCATGTCTCCATCAAATGTTACCACATCGTCAATATCATCCTCATCGCCTGCTTCAACTTCAGAAGAAGATTATGAACTCGTAAGAAAAAATGACAATCTGAATCATTCAAAACATAAAAAGAATGTAAATTATTTCGAATGGTTGAATATATTTTAGGGATAATAAAAATAATAATCACTATCACGATATTCAAGTCCAAAAAATACAAGTAATTTAAATTGTTTAATTATTAGACTTAAAGCTTGATTATCAAACGTAAATGTAAATGTTAGTCTTTGTTGTCTTTGTTCTATTTCTGGAAGACTCGTGGAAGGAGGTAGTGTTGCTTTCTTTGATAAATCATATGAAACAATTTTTTCATTTTTATTATTATAGTACCCATTAGGGTCACCATCATAATAACAAAATTTAATATTACCATCAACCACTTCAGAATCAGGAATTATTACACAATTTACATATAACCCCATCCAGCCCGATCCAGTATATTCTGTTTTTTTTAGATATGGTTCACCGTCAATTTCCCCATCAACCTTAAATTTTAATGTAATACTTTTATTAAAATAATCAAAATAAGGCGATTCACTTAGATGATAATCCCATGTATAAGTAGTTAAAATAGGGTTGCATATTAATCCTGTTGGCAGTGGTAATGTGATTGGTTTATTAAGTACTGTAATTACTGAATTCGACCTTTTGGTTAAATTTTTAACCGCTTTCATTCGTTCACTCCTTGAAAGTATAATTTTTGTCATTATTTTATTTTATGATTTATATATTATTGCTAAAATAAATAAACCAAAAAAAAATATTTTTTTTTTGGTTTTGTTTTTTTTGTAGCTGTATTCATGGCGTTGCACTCCACCTGAATTCATTTTCTGGTTCTTGTTCTTCAGGTTTGATGGCGTCGGCTTCTGAGTCGGTAGTCCAATCATTCGATGACGAATCTGTCGTCCACTCAGACAATAAACTCACAGAAGAGTCTTCAAATAATCGCAGGCACAGGTTGGACTTGGTTGGTTCTTTTGGCTCAGAAGGCGATACTGGAAAGTATGGCGTGGAAACAATGTTGACAGTAAAGTCGCCCCTCATGTCACGAATAGGGGAAATAGCGGATTGAAACATTCTTCTTGAAACGGAAACACTAATTCATTTCATTAAAATAATAAAAAAATCAATTTACCTTTTTTTTATTGTTTTTTTAATTAGTTTTTTCATTTTTTTCATTTTTTTTCACTTTGACATGCCTATTGTTTATTTGTTTCCATAGCCTTTTTGAGTTCCGCGACTTCCTTTTTGAGTTCGGCGATTTCTTTGTCATGAGTTTCTTTTTGCATCCTCAGCGTATCTTCGAAAATTTCTTTGAGTAAAACGGAATGACATACAATTTTCTTTTTCACTCTTTCAAATTCTTTTTCATTCTCTTTTGCGAGTTCCTGTAACCGACTTATTTCTATATCTTTGACTTGTCGCCATGTTTCAAGAGGATATTTTTTTGCCTTTTTTTTCTTCTTCAATTCGGTAGAAAGATAATGATGACGACGTCTAGATGCAACTTGACCCATGAAACTCTTAGCACGTTTTACAAATTAATTTGATTTATAAGGTATGATATACAAGAGAGACTAGAGAGATAATTTACCTAACACATGTACATCTAAAATAAAAAAAATCAATTTGTTTTTTTTGTTTTCTTGGTCCAATACCACTACAGCCTTGACCACTCGTTTTTTATTTTTTTGTTGTTTTTTTTTGTTTTTTAAACAATTACAATAACAGTAGTTAATAATCATAATAACCATAATCATAATAACCATAATCATAATAACCATAATCATAATAACCATAATCATAATAACCATAATCATAATAA
>JACCED012436772.1_pt1 | contig 21285 bp, 21 predicted proteins | sample 7455021 | NCBI WGS metagenome assembly JACCED01 (sample SAMN15323456, study PRJNA562643) | freshwater metagenome | isolation source: river surface water | place: USA:Blue River Watershed | collected 2017-08-19
GCTGACAGCATCCATTCTGTAATTCCAGATCAAGTTAAGAATGGCGTGTTGGTCCGAATGGCTGTTCTTTACCTATTGTTGAGCGGGGAGCAGTCATGAGTGAAATAACGAAATTCACAAATCTGCGTAATCTCGAAGGCGAAGAGCTAACGATAACCGTTGAGAACGGATATTTTTCTAATTCCTCAAGCGCGGTTCCAAGAATTGTGGATTGCACCGGAATGACACTAATTCCTGGTTTAGTTGATATGCATACACATCTCCGTGAACCGGGGTTCGAGGATGCAGAAACAATTCTCACTGGCTCGATGGCCGCCGCTGCTGGAGGTTTTACCGCTGTTTCAGCAATGCCAAACACAGATCCAATTGCCGACACCGCAGGAGTTGTCGAGCAGATATTTCGCCTTGGCCAGGTACATGGAATATGCGATGTATTTCCAATAGGAGCTATAACAGTTGGTTCAAAAGGTGAACAACTTGCGGAGATTCGAGCGATGAATGCATCGGCAGCAGGAACCAGAATTTTCAGTGATGATGGCAACTGTCTATCTAGTGCAATTTTAATGAGGCGAGCGCTTGAGTATGTGAAGAGTTTTGATGGCGTTATAGCGCAGCATGCTCAAGACCCAGAATTAACGGTCGATTCGCAAGTAAACGAGGGTGCAATTTCATCCAGGTTGGGTTTAAAAGGCTGGCCCGCCGTAGCTGAAGAAGCGATTATCGCAAGAGATGTATTACTTGCAGACCACGTGAAAAGCAGACTACATATTTGCCATGTGAGCACCGCAGGAAGCGTCGAGATTATTCGATGGGCAAAGGCTCGAGGGATACAAGTGACCGCCGAAGTTACGCCGCACCATCTTCTTCTAACTGAAGATTTGATTGAAAGTTACGATCCGGTATTTAAAGTTAACCCACCATTAAGAACCAAGCGAGATGTTGAGGCGCTCCGCGCTGCCCTAGCTGACGGGACAATAGATGTAATTGCAACGGATCACGCACCTCACCCTATCGAGCGTAAAGAGTGTGAGTGGGCTAACGCTGCCTTTGGAATGTTGGGATTAGAGAGCGCGCTCTCGGTATCCTTCAAGGCCATGGTTGATACCAAACTGATTTCGCCAAAAGATCTGATTTATAGAATGAGTTCTCGACCAGCCGAGATAGCAGGCTACAAGGATCATGGCGCGATTGCGAATGGCAAACCTGCCAATTTTGCATTAGTTAATTTAGAGAAAAATTGGGTATCGAAACCGCGAATGAGTAAGAGCGGAAACGATCCATATCGAGGAATGACACTTCCGGTAGTGGTTGAGGCAACGTACCTTCGTGGCAGGAAGGTCTACAGTCATCATGAGTAAGGCATATCTAGTTCTAGACGACGGAATGGTCTTCGAAGGCCAATCTTGGGGCGCTACCGGTGAAAGTTTTGGAGAAATTGTTTTCACAACTGGCATGACGGGGTATCAAGAAACTTTAACTGACCCTTCGTACCTGAATCAGATTGTCGTGATGACTGCTCCTCATATCGGGAATACGGGCATGAATGATGAAGATATGGAATCAAAGAAAATTTGGGTGAGTGGTTTTGTGGTCAGAGATCCTTCTCCAATCGCATCAAATTGGCGTTCAAAGAGATCTCTCGAAGAGGATTTAATTAATGGTGGAGTTGTAGGTATATCTGGGGTAGATACTCGAGCTATTACGCTCCATATAAGAGAACGAGGGGCGCTTCGCACCGGAATTTTCTCCGGCGCTGATCTATCAAGAGAAGATATGGTGACTAAGGTTCGCAAGACAGCGCCGATGGCGGGTGCTTACCTCGTTGATGAAGTGTCAACAAAAGAAGAGGTCGTTGTATCTAGTGCAAAATCTGTTGATTTTCGAGTGGCTGCTTTTGATTTAGGAATAAAGGCGGCGACTCCAGCAAATTTCTCGAGAAGAGGAATTGAGACGCACGTTCTGCCTTTCGATAGCACCTTTGAGGAGATCGAAGCGAAAGGTTACGACGGCATTTTTCTCTCTAATGGGCCTGGCGATCCTGCCACAATGAATACAACAGTAGAAACTATTCGTAAAGCGCTCTCATCAGGTTTGCCCATATTTGGAATCTGTTTTGGCCACCAAATTATGGGTCGAGCATTGGGCTTTGATACTTACAAATTACGCTTTGGTCATCGTGGCATCAATCAACCTGTTTACAATCGACTAAAGGATCGCGTTGAAATTACAGCGCATAATCATGGCTTTGCCGTTGATGCGCCGAAAGATGGAGATTTTGCAACAGTATTCGGAAGTGGTTTGGTTTCTCATATAAACCTTAATGATGGTGTCGTGGAAGGTCTTTACATGAAGGACATTCCAGCATTCTCTGTCCAATACCACCCTGAAGCAGCCGGCGGGCCGCACGATGCCAATTATCTCTTTGATGTTTTCGTAGAAAAGTTGCGCAACAATGCCTAGAGATTTATCAATCAAGAGCGTGATGGTGATTGGCAGTGGTCCGATTGTCATAGGACAGGCATGCGAATTTGATTATTCCGGCACGCAAGCATGTCGCGTTCTGCGTTCTGAAGGTATTCGAGTGGTTCTTGTAAACAGTAATCCAGCAACGATTATGACAGACCCAGAATTTGCCGATGCAACATATATCGAACCCATTACACCCGAGTATCTCGAGGACATTATTTCCAAAGAGCGACCAGATGCGTTACTGGCAACTTTGGTTGGACAAACAGCTCTTAACGCCGCAATGAAATTGGACGAGTTGGGAATTCTAAAGAAATATGAAGTTCGACTAATAGGTGCTGATATCCCAGCGATTAAGCGTGGCGAGAATAGAGAAGAGTTCAGATCTATCGTAGAAAAAGTTGGAGGCGAGTCAGCAAAATCTCGAATATGCCACTCGCTTGATGAATGCTTGGCTGCCGCGCGGGAGTTGAACTACCCGGTCGTAGTGCGACCGTCTTTCACGATGGGAGGACTTGGTAGCGGAATCGCTAAGGACGAGAGTGAACTCCGACTGATCGCCGGCGCGGGGTTGCAGTACAGCCCAGTTAGTGAGGTTCTGTTAGAAGAGTCAATCATTGGCTGGAAGGAATTCGAACTTGAAGTCATGCGGGACCATAAAGATAACGTCGTAATTGTATGTAGCATTGAAAACTTAGATCCAATGGGAGTTCATACCGGTGATTCAATTACGGTTGCACCCGCACTTACTCTAACTGATGTGGAATTTCAGAAATTGCGTGATCTTTCAATATCAATTATTCGAGAAGTTGGTGTCGCAACCGGAGGTTGCAATATTCAATTTGCGGTAAATCCACGCAATGGACGAATCATTGTTATCGAAATGAATCCAAGAGTTTCTAGAAGTAGCGCATTGGCATCTAAGGCGACCGGCTTTCCGATTGCCAAGATTGCATCTAAGCTGGCAATTGGATACTCACTGGATGAGATTCCTAACGACATAACAAAGAAAACCCCCGCATCCTTTGAGCCAACTCTCGATTACATTGTCGTCAAAATTCCCAGATTCGCCTTCGAAAAGTTTCCGGAAGCTGATGCACGACTGACTACCACCATGAAGAGCGTCGGTGAATCCATGGCCATCGGTCGATCGTTTTTGGAATCGCTACAAAAGGCGATGCGTTCCATTGATAAACGAGGTTGCGAATTTAGTTGGACACCGCATCAAAGTAGAGAGGAATTACTTGAATCTATCAAGACTCCGACCGAGAATCGGTTGAGACAGTGCCAACAGGCGCTTTTTCTAGGTGTAACTATTGAAGAAGTTAATAGCTTGACCGGAATAGATCCCTGGTTTCTTGCTCAACTAGTTCGATTAAATGAGATTGCATCTACCATAAAAGAATTGCCGGAATTGGCTGTTGAGGACTTAAAAACCGCAAAACGTGCCGGTTTCTCAGATGAACAGATTGCCCAGTTGCGAAAGACAACTCGAGATGAGATTCGTTCACTTCGGATTAAAAATGGTCTTCGTCCAGTTTACAAAACGGTTGATACATGTGCGGGTGAATTTGAAGCTTTGACTCCGTATCACTACTCAGCATACGATCAAGTAACGGAAATTCGTCCAAGAAGTAAACCCGCTGTAATTATCCTGGGTAGTGGACCGAATCGAATCGGCCAAGGTATTGAGTTTGATTATTCATGCGTCCACGCATCTTTTGCTTTAAAGGATGCGGGATTCGAAACCATCATGATTAACTGCAACCCGGAGACGGTCTCAACTGACTACGACACTTCCGACCGGCTTTACTTCGAGCCACTTACTTTGGAGGACGTACTAGAAGTAATTGACGCTGAAAGCGCAGCCGGACCGGTATTAGGTGTAATTACTCAACTTGGTGGTCAAACTCCGCTAAGTCTGGCAGCTGGTTTGGCTGCGCAAGGGGTACGAATTTTAGGTACGCCACATGAGGCAATCCACCGGGCCGAAGATAGGAAAGCCTTCGGAGAGATACTTTTGAGCGAGAATTTATTGGCTCCAGAATTTGGAACGGGTAAAACTTTTGAAGAAGCGGAAGTAATTGCAGAACGAGTCGGATATCCGGTTCTTGTTAGACCTTCGTTTGTTCTCGGCGGACGAGGCATGGAGATTGTTTACGATAGATCACAATTAGCAGAATTTATTACTAAGGCTACCGAGATAAATCCGGAGCACCCAGTATTAATCGATAGATTCCTCGATAATGCAATTGAAGTTGATGTGGATGCACTTTTCGACGGTAATGAGCTATATCTCGCAGGAGTTATGGAACATATTGAAGAGGCCGGGATCCACTCTGGTGACTCTGCCTGCGTAATTCCGCCACAATCAATAGACGAGGGCATGCTCCGAGATATCTTTAAAGCCACGGAGAAGTTAGCACGCTCTATCGGTGTGCTTGGACTAATAAATATCCAATATGCGATCGCGGATAATCGCCTTTATGTTTTAGAGGCGAATCCGAGGGCATCAAGGACTGTGCCTTTTGTAAGTAAAGCAACTGGGGTTTTAGTGGCGAAGGCTGCTGCATTAATCGCTGTAGGAAAAACTATTGCGGAGTTGCGCTCTGAGGGAAGACTGCCAGAAGGAACTGTTGGGACCAGTAACGGAATAGCAGTGAAAGAGGCGGTTCTTCCTTGGAACAGATTTAGAAGAATCGACGGAAAGAATGTGGATTCAGTGTTGGGTCCCGAGATGAAATCCACTGGCGAAGTAATGGGAATAGCGAATGATTTCGGAAGCGCTTTTGCCAAGAGTCAGATTGCATCATTCGGACCTTTGCCAAGAAGTGGAAAGATCTTCATTTCACTGGCCGATAAAGATAAAAATCAATCACTGGAGTCAGTTCGCGCTTTATACAATCTAGGCTTTGAACTTTACGCAACGGAGGGCACTGGTAGGTTTCTTTCAGACCACCAGATTCTTTCACGTTGGGTCCGCAAGCATCATGAAGGAAGTGCGGGAGAAGAAAAGAATGCCGTATCGCTAATTGAGAGCGGAGAGATATCTCTTGTCATCAATACTCCATTTGGTCGTGATACTCGCCAAGACGGGTGGTTGATTCGAAGTGCTGCAGTATCCAGAGGAATTTCTTGCATAACCACAATTCCCGGGTTAAAGGCAGCAGTCTCGGGAATTAAAGCTTTACAAGGCAATCACATAAAAGTGAAATCGCTTCAGGATTGGACCAAGTAGTGAACATCAATCCACGAGCTCGCCAGATTCAGTCCGAGATAATTTCGAATAAGAAGATTGGCGCATATAACCATATGGTTTTTGCGGTAGGTGAAATTGCACAATATTCTCGACCTGGTAATTTCGTGGCTATTGCAGTTGGCGGGCCAAACTCCTCGATGATACTTCGGAGAGCATTTGCTATCTATCGCGTAAATGAAAAAAGCGCCACAGGTGGCACTCTGGAATTGGTAGTAGCAGCTCATGGTTCAGGGAGCCGATGGCTAAGCGAGAGGTCCATCGGTGAGAAAGTTGATTTGGTAGGCCCATTAGGAACAAGTTTTGGAATTCCAACTGAGCCAGTAAATACGTTATTGGTTGGCGGTGGCTATGGTTCAGCACCACTATTTGGATTAGCGGAAATTCTTAAGTCCAGAACATGCCGGGTTGATGTCGTAATCGGCGCGTCAACAGCGGGAAAGATCTATGCGCCATTAGATGGGAAACGATCGGTTTCGAGTATGACGATAACCACAGAAGATGGCAGCGCCGGATCGCGAGGAAAAGTTACGGATTTTCTCCCAGAGATTATTGAACGTTTCAATATCGAAGTGGTCTACTCCTGCGGTCCAATGGGAATGCTTAAAGCTGTTAATGAAATTACAGAGAAATATCAAATTGTTCATCAATGCGCTGTCGAAGAATCTATGGCATGCGGAATCGGGGTCTGCATGACTTGTGTAATCCCGCTCAGGGGCGCAGATGGAATTATCCGTATGAGCAGGAGTTGTATTGAAGGTCCAGTGGTTGATGGATCAAGTGTGATTTGGAGTGAACCCAGAACGATTCCAGAGGGAACGCTGGGGGCTTCGTAATGACTGAGAAAGCTTTCGACTTTCGAACTCGATTTGGTAATCGATATTTTCCGAACCCGATATTTACCGCTAGTGGTTGTGCCGGATCGGGTAAAGAGCTCGCAAATTTTTTTGATTTGAAAGAATTGGGTGCAATAGTTACCAAATCAATAGCGGTTAAGCCAAGGAGTGGACGAGCTACCCCGCGAATGGCAGAAACCCCGTCGGGAATGCTCAATTCAATCGGGTTACAAGGCCCCGGCATCGATCAATTTCTTGAAAATGACATTCCGTGGCTCGCTAGCAGAGGCGCTCGAATAATTGTTTCCATCTCAGGTGAAACTGTCGAAGAGTATGCATCTCTCGCTCGAAGGCTTAGAGGAATTGATGGTCTAAGCGGCGTTGAAGTAAATATATCTTGCCCAAATGTAGAGAATCGTGGACTGGTTTTTGCATGTGATCCGACGGCCTCGCGAGCGGTTGTTGAATCAGTCCGAAGAAATATTGCCGGGGATTATCCGATGATAGTTAAGTTGTCACCAGATGTTACCGATATTGTCTCGATCGCACGAGAGGTTGTATCAGCGGGCGCAGACGCTTTGGCGCTTATAAATACCGTTTTAGGAATGGTTATAGATATTGAAGGGAAAAGACCAAAGTTAGCTGGAATCACCGGAGGGCTTTCTGGTCCAGCAATCCGTCCAATTGCTGTTCGAGCTATTTATCAAGTTCATAGCGCAATGCGAAATATTCCAATTCTTGGAATGGGAGGAGTCACAAACGGTCGCGACGCTCTTGAACTTATATATGCGGGTGCAAGCGGCGTATCGGTTGGCACCGCAACATTTGGTAATCCAACCGCAGCTATGCGAATAAAGAGCGAACTCGAGGCTTTGCTAAAGGAAAAGAATTTCACGAGCCTTGAAGATGCTGTTGGAGCCGCTCATGGATAAGTCTCCGATAATTCTGGCTTTGGACTCAACGGATTTGCGACGATGCGAGGAGTTGATTAAACAAACTAAGGATTCGGTATCTGTATATAAGTTGGGCTTGGAATTCTTCAATCAGAATGGCGCCTCTGGAGTTGCGAATCTAAAGGAAAGAGTCGGTGATTTTGAGTTATTTCTTGACCTTAAATTGCACGATATTCCAAATACTGTTGCTGGGGCAGCGCGCGCTATTGGCTTTTTAAATCCCCGATTTCTCACAGTGCATGCCAGTGGGGGAAGAGCGATGATCGAAAGTGCGGCAAGGGAGTTGCCGAATACGGCAATAACTGCGGTAACAGTGCTTACCTCTTTAGATAATCAGGAGTTAAGGGAAATGGGCTTACCAGAGGCTGCCGAGATTGCACTTTCACTCGCCGAGATCGCGGTTTCGGCCGGCGCAACGGCTATTGTCACATCACCTAAAGAGGTTGCTCTACTTCGAGCGCGATGCGCTCCGAACATAAAACTAATCACACCAGGTGTGCGTCCAACAAAAGTAAATGATGATCAAGCACGAACCGCAACGCCCCAGGAAGCGATATCTCAGGGGGCTGACTATCTCGTGATTGGCAGACCTATTACTGCAGCGAGTGATCCAGGTAGAGCGGCAGCGGAGATTTTCGCTTCTCTTGCCTAGTCGGTTAGATATGGCTATGGCCCTGCCTCCTTCACTCTCGATTCAAGATCGCGAACGCGCGCTGCAATTGGCCCGTGAATCTCGCAAGCGTAGAGCTGAATTTAAATCGAAGATTAGAAACGGTCAGTTGAGATGGTTTCACGCGTTAGAGAGTCAGGATGAAGCGATTTTAAAGATGCGGGTAAAGGAACTGTTAGAGAGCATTCCAAAATTCGGTGAAGTTAGAGTTGTCAGCGTTCTTGATCGAATTGGCATCTCACATGCTCGAAGAATTCAAGGCCTTGGAGCGAGACAGCGCGTCGAGTTACGTAAGGAGTTAGCGAATCGATGAGTGGAAAACTCATAGTTCTTTCAGGTCCGGGTGGCGTGGGAAAAAGTACGATTGTTTCTGAGTTGAAGAAGATTCCAAATTTCTTCTTTTCGGTTTCTGCGACAACAAGAGAACCGCGGTCCGGTGAGATAAACGGAGTCGCATACAATTTTGTTAGCGATGAACAATTCGACCAAATGATTGAAGAGAATAGATTCTTGGAGTGGGCCACTTTCGCCGGAGCAAGATATGGAACGCCCAGCGAACCGGTCGATATAGCTCTCAAGTCGAATCGAAATGTGCTTTTGGAGATTGAAATTGAAGGCGCCCGACAAGTCAGGAAACTGCGACCCGACGCCCTACTGGTCTTTCTTAAGCCACCCGATTTTCAAGCGCTTGAGGAGCGAATCAGGGGACGAGCGACCGAATCAGAGGAGCGCATCAGGGCTCGACTCGAGCTAGCCCGCGAGGAGATGGCGGCAGCTAGCGAGTTCGACGAAGTTATAACCAACCACCACGTCGATGAAGTAGTGAAGGCGCTGGTAGCCTTAGCAACTCGATAGTTAAAGGAGCAGAAGTGGCCAACCTGGATGGAATTACTAACCCGCCAATAGATAATCTGTTGGATAAAAGTGGTTCTAAATACAGCTTAGTTTTATATGCTGCCAAGCGTGCGCGCCAAATAAATGCTTACTACTCCCAGTTGGGTGAGGGATTGCTTGAATATGTCGGTCCGCTAGTAGAAACAAACGTTCATGAAAAACCGCTTTCTATTGCCCTGCGAGAAATCAACGACAATCTTCTGACTATCGAGAATCTCGAGCCACCAGCGGAGAAATAATGATTACCTTCCCTCGCGGAAGAGAAGTCATATTGGGCGTCGGTGCCGGCATTGCGGCATACAAATCCTGTGACTTGCTCAGGCGATTAACTGATCATGGACACTCAATTACCGTTATTCCAACACCAAGCAGTTTAAATTTCGTTGGTAGAACAACTTGGGAAGCTTTATCAGGAAAGCCGGCTCCTTCCGACCTTTGGGATTCCAATGGCGGAGTTGCGCATGTTGAAGCAGCTAAACGAACGGACTTGATTGTGGTTGCGCCAGCAACAGCAGATCTAATAGCGCGAATAGCGTCTGGCCGTGCTGACGATCTCTTAACCACAACGATTTTGGCGACTTCCGCTCCAATTCTGGTTGTTCCTGCGATGCATCCTGAAATGTACTTAAATCAAGCAACTCAATCGAATATTTCTCTTTTACGTGCACGCGGCATCAATGTAATGGAGCCAGCGGTTGGCAAGTTGACTAGCGGTGATGAAGGGATTGGGAGATTTCCCGATACGTCAGTCATAATCAATGAAATAGACAATTTCATTTCTTCCAAGCAGAAACTTCTTAATAAGAAAGTTTTGGTAACTGCAGGAGGAACTATCGAGGCGATAGACCCGGTTCGTTATATTGGTAATAAATCCAGTGGTCGTCAAGGTCTCGAAATCGCTTTCTCTGCTCGCAGCCAAGGCGCGGATGTAACCCTGATCGCTGCAAATACCGAAGAATTTGAACTACCTGGAGTGACGAGAGTAGATGTTAGATCGGCCTTAGAGATGCAAGAAGCGCTAAACCATGAAATTGATTCAGCAGATGCGCTCATAATGTCGGCTGCAGTTGCGGATGCCAGACCGACTACCTGGTCCGAGAGCAAAATATCTAAAGAGAATCTAAATGAAATCAAGCTTGAGAGAAATCCAGATCTGTTGGCTGAAGTGGCGACGCGAAAGCGATCTGACCAAATTTTTGTTGGTTTCGCAGCTGAAACCGATGAGAATCTTTCTGAGCGTGGATTACGAAAGCTCCATAGTAAAGGCGTCGATTATCTCTATGTAACAGATGTTTCTGGAGGGAGAGTATTTGGAGAGAAAGTCACGACAGGAATACTTCTCTCAAAAACTGGAAATAAATGGAGTTTCGAAAATGCTCCTAAGAACGAATTGGCGGAGAAAATTGTGGAACGTTTATCGAAAGACTTTGCTGAGCTAGGTGCCACAAATGGCTAAACGCCTCTTTACTTCTGAATCGGTGACTGAGGGACATCCGGACAAGATTGCAGATGCAATTTCAGATGCCGTATTAGATTCTTTGCTTACTCAAGATCCGAAGAGTCGCGTCGCGTGTGAAACTCTGATTACGACTGGCCAGGTACATGTTGCCGGAGAGGTCACTACAAACGGGTTTGCCGATGTCATGAATTTGGTCAGGGAAACGGTTCTCAATATTGGTTACGACCATTCCGAAAAAGGATTTGATGGTAATTCTTGCGGCATCTCGGTATCCATCGGTTCGCAGAGCCAAGATATCGCGATGGGAGTGGATAAGGCTCTAGAGAAACGAACCTCCAATTCTTCTGACCCCCTAGATCTTCAAGGAGCCGGCGATCAAGGATTAATGTTTGGGTACGCATCAAGAGAAACTGCTGAATTGATGCCAATGCCAATTGCCATCGCACATCGATTAGCGGAGCGCTTAACTAAAGTTAGAAAAGATGGATCACTTCCTTATCTTCGTCCTGATGGTAAAACTCAGGTCACAATTGAATACGATGGGGATAGGCCAGTTCGCATTGATACCGTTGTTATCTCTACTCAGCATTCTCCTGAGGTAGATCTAGATAAACAATTATCGCCTGAAATACTAAACACCGTAATAAAACCGGTGTTGAGCACATTTAATATCTCCGCAGAAGGCGTAAAAACCTACATAAATCCAACAGGTCGATTCGTAATCGGCGGGCCTATGGGCGATGCGGGCCTTACGGGTCGAAAGATAATTGTAGATAGTTACGGCGGTATGGCTCGCCATGGTGGCGGCGCTTTCTCAGGAAAGGATCCATCTAAAGTTGATCGCTCAGCTGCATATGCAATGAGATGGGTTGCGAAGAACATTGTCGGCGCGGGTCTTGCTGACAGATGTGAAGTCCAAGTTGCCTACGCAATCGGTAAAGCGCAGCCAGTTGGTCTATTTATCGAAACATTTGGAACTGAAAAAATTCCCGTTTCACAGCTTTCGGAGAGCGTCCTAAAAACGTTTGACCTAAGACCAGCAGCAATCATCCGCGATCTAGATTTACTGCGACCTATCTACGGAAAAACTAGTGCATACGGCCACTTTGGCAGAGAGTTAGCTGAATTCACCTGGGAAAAATTAGATCGAGTCGATTCACTTCAAAAGAATTTGAAGGGATAAATGGCGGTCAAACCGCTAACTTTAAAACGTCAGCGCGCGATGTCTAGCGCTAAGGCTAAGTCATATGTGCGGGTAGTTGAGGTTTGCGTATACGGCTTACCGTTTCATTTACCAGAGAGTTTTACATATGGAATACCCGAGGAATTTGAGTCACTGATAGAGACTGGATCGGCAGTACAGGTACCTTTTAGAGAGAAGATCTGTGAAGGTGTTGTACTTTCAATCGGAGAGGGAAACTCAACGCCTCTCAAACCAGTTATCTCTGTGGAATCTGCACGAATCTCGCCTCAACTGCTGGATTCTGCGCGATTAATTGCAGATAGATATATCTGTCGCCTCTCTGAAATATTAAAACTTATTGAACCAGTGTCAATAGTTAATGAAAGTAACCCTCTGCCTCGTAGGTCAAAAAAACAAGTGTCATCAAAAACCCTACGCGGCGATTGGATAACGAACGAGTGTAGAAAGGTTTTAGATTACCAAGCACTGTTGATAATAATTCCTACAAATAGAGATTTAGATCAAGCTCTCGAAAAATTTCATAGTTTAGGAATTAACTGCGTTGATCTCCGAGCGCCAAAGAACAAGCGCGGATCCGGAACAGTTTTTCTTGGACTGCGCAGCTCAATTTTTACTCAGCTTCCAGGATTAGATGGGATTTGGATTATCGATGAAAGCTCGGACCATCACTGGGAACGTAGACATCCCAAGTGGAACACCCGAGATGTCGCCCTACTTAGGTATCAGAAGGAAGATTTTGAGCTGAGATTCCTATCCGCTTGTTCGAGCCTTGAAATCTGGAGACTTGAAGAGTTGGGATACATAAAGAGCGAAAAAGAGAGATTTCGACGAAGGCGTTCAAAAAGAATTTTTTTCAGTGACGATTCATTTCAAAAGGCGGTCAAACTTGGACTTGAGAAGGGCCCCGTTCTCGTTTCTGTCGCCGGTAAAGACTACGTCAAAGCTTTGGCATGTATGCGGTGTTCTGCTGCGCCCCGTTGTGAATGTGGAGCTACTCTTTCACTGACTGCAAAGGGAGTACTCCGATGTAATCTGTGCGATAAATCGCAAACGTGGAGATGCAGCGATTGCGGGAATTCTAAATTTGTGATTATCGGTAAAGGTGCTCTAAGAATCAAAGAAGAATTCCGCAAAAGTTTTCCAAACATTCCAATCTATACCTCGACAGCTGATAAAGAGATTGAAAATGTTCCGAGAAAATCAATTGTTATCGCTACTAGCGGTATGGAACCAAAGGGAGATTTTGGTGGGATTATTTCATTGGATACCCTGTTTCTTCAGAATATCCCGGAATTGCGGGCTGAGGAGAAAATTAGATCGCGACTTTTCTCATTGCTTAATCATCTGGTTGATGGTGGAACTTTCTATTTAGATTTGCCAGCCAATAATCGACTCAGTCGGGCGATATCTCTTGATTCGCCGGAGAGCGTTATCAAAGAGGAAATAACGGAGCGTTCTCAAACTAAACTCCCGCCCAATTGGAGAATGATTCGGATCGAGTGCGAGGGAGTGGCGAGAGCCATAAGCGGCCTTCTAATGGAACATCCTGATGTAGTTGTTTCTTATGAAAGTTCTTCTGTTGCCATCCTACGTTCCGAGGTGTCGAAATCTGGAGCACTTACAGAATCGATAAAATTGCTTCAAACTTATCGATCTATATCAAAGAAGTCTCTTTTGAATATCGAAATGGACCCTTTTAAGTTGTAGTTGAGTAGAATGTAGTCATGGCAATACAACCAATCAGACTATTTGGCGATCCAGTTCTCACCACGCCTTCTCAACCTATTGTCGATTTTGATAAAGAATTACGCACCTTGGTTGGTGATCTAATTGAAACTATGCAAGCAGCCCCAGGAGCTGGATTGGCCGCGCCTCAAATTGGAGTTCCGGTGCGCGTATTCGTTTGGGACGTGGATGAAGAAATTGGCCATTTAGTTAATCCGGTACTAAATCTTTCGCAAGATTTGCAAGACGGAGAAGAGGGTTGTCTGTCATTTCCAAATTTGAGTTTTAATACACCTCGCGCGATGCGTGTTGTTGCCAAAGGATTTAATATGTATGGAGAGGAAGTTACTGTTGAGGGTAGTGAATTATTAGCAAGAGCTATCCAGCATGAGACGGATCATCTTGATGGTGTCCTTTTTATAGATCGTCTACCGCGAGAATTGCGAAAGCAAGCTATGAAAGAGATTCGAGAATCTGAGTGGTTTTTGGAGGCAAGCGAACTGGGCAAATCTCCAGATGTGCGCTTCTCTCCGCATAAACAAGCCGGAAAGTTACTTTGATTTGAAAATTTCCATTGCAAGTACCTCGTATCTTGCGATACCTACGTTAGATCTATTGCATAAGGAAGGTCACTTTCTCTCCTTAATTACCAAGCCTCGAACCAAATCTGGTCGGGGGAGAAGTGAGAGGATAACTGAAATAGAAGAGCGGGCTAGTCAGCTCAATATAGAGGTTTTCTATCATGATAATGATCGGGGTCTCTCAGACTTTTTAAGTAAGAATGAAATTGATTTAGTGATAACAATTGCATATGGAAAGTTAATAAATGAGCCCTCGCTATCAACACCAAGATACGGGTGGCTCAATCTGCATTTTTCGCTGCTACCGAAGTTTCGAGGGGCCGCCCCTGTGCAACGGGCAATCCTTGCTGGAGAGAATAAAACTGGTATTACTATTTTTAAGCTGGATAGCGGTATGGATACCGGTCCGATTTATCTACAACAGCAATATGATATTTCGAATCTCAATACCGGTGAAGTATTGGATATTTTCCCGAAGCTGGGAGCTCTGGCGTTTATCGAAGTTCTTAAAGATATTTCAAATGAATCCACTCCAATTCCCCAGTCAGGTGAAGCATCGTTGGCAAGGAAAGTTTTAAAGGAAGAGACGGAAATCAATTGGCATGCTGAGGCTGCATTCAATGAGAGAAAAATTCGAGCCTTTACGCCCAAACCCGGTGCGTGGACGAATTTTCGGGGAAAGAGATTAAGAATTGAAAAAGCGCGACTCTCTGCTGAGAGTGGAAGACCTGGAACGATATTGAATTTGGATCCATTACTTGTAGCCTGTAAAGAGGGTGCGATTGAAATATTGTCCGTCTGTCCAGAGGGTTCTAGAAGTATGGATGCACAGGATTGGATTCGTGGAGCAAGGATTTCCAGCGAAGCGAGTTTCGGTTGAGAGAAGCTAGCGCGAGACAGATTGCATTCGAAGTTCTTTACGAGGTTAATGTGAATGGTCAATACAGCAACCTTCTACTGTCAAAGATTTTTCGCGAGATCGAAATGAGCGAACGGGACCGGGGATTTGTTACTGAATTGGTCTATGGAACCTTACGAAATAGAGCCAGATGCGATGGAGCGATTCGGAGAACTTCCGATCGATCATTAAACGATATCGACCCTAAAGTCCTTGAAGTGCTCCGCTTAGCGGCTTACCAGCTCCTCTTATTGAATTCACCGGTACATGCAGCGGTTAATGAGAGTGTCGAATTGGCAAAAAATGTTGCGGGAAAAAGTAGTGCTGGATTCGTGAACGCAATCTGCAGACGGATATCTGAATTGGGTAATTACTCCTTTGATGAAATTGAAGAAGAGTATTCACATCCTTCATGGATAATCAATGCCTTTCAGGATGCGTTAAGGGATAAAACCAAAGTGCGAGAGCAGTTAATTGCTGACAACAAAGCCCAGAGCGCCACACTTGTTGCCTGGCCTAGCAGATCGACAGTTGAGGAATTGATTGATTTAGGTGGAATAAAATTAGATCGGTCGAAAAATGCAGTCCGATTCGCCGGGAATCCAGGAAGTCTGTCTCCAATTCGAGAACGGAGAGCGGGTGTACAGGAGATAGGTTCACAATTAGTTGTTGAAAGATTTTTCGAAACAGATACTGGCGGTCTTCGTTGGCTGGATTTATGCGCCGGGCCTGGAGGAAAAGCTGCCTATCTTGATTCATTGATAAATAGCGGCGAGTTTATTGCAAACGAAATTTCAAACGAACGGGCTAAATTGATACAACAGGTTGTAAAGAATGGAACAGTTACGACATATGACGGCACCCAATTGCCAGAGAGTATGGGCAATTTTGATCGCATTCTGATTGATGCTCCTTGCACTGGGATTGGTGCGCTTCGGAGAAGGCCGGAAATTAAGTGGCGCCGAAAACCTTCAGATCTGCCAGAACTTGTTGCTCTACAGAAGAGATTACTTGAGTCTGCAGCAAAGCACCTGAGAGTCGGGGGCATTATTGCCTACTCGACTTGCAGCCCCCACCTTGCTGAAACAAAATGGCAGGTTCGTGATTTTCTGCGAAACCATCAGAATTTTTCGCGCATGAGAATTCCGATCGACGGCGATGAAGAAGGCGACATGCAGCTCTGGACCTATAAAGATGATACGGATTGTATGTATTTATCATTATTAAAAAGAGAGTCGTAGACTCTCGCAATGATCCGAATCTGTCCGAGTATTCTCAATGCAAATTTCGATGATTTACCGAATGAGATCGCTAAGGTAGCCAATACTGCAGATTTGCTTCATCTAGATATTATGGATGGAAAGTTCGTACCAAATACGACGTTTGATCTCGAATCAACTAAAAATATCATTGCGAATTCGACACTTCCTGTTGATTTACATCTCATGATTTCGGATGCTGACACAAATGTTACTCCTTACACTAAAATGAGCGTGAAAAGTATCTCTGTGCATTTTGAGGCTTTAAGTGATCCTCGTTCAACTCTGAAAAATATTAGAGCGACTGGAAAGCGGGCATCGCTTGCAATTAAACCCGCAACTCCAATCGAATCTGTTGAGCCATATCTGCCAGATCTTGACATGATTCTTGTTATGACGGTTGAGCCAGGTTTTGGAGGGCAACGATTTATCTCGGAGATGTTGCCAAAGGTAAGGAAAGCAAGAAAATGGTTGACCGATAATGGACTAAACGAGAAGTGGATTCAGGTGGATGGCGGAATCAACGAAGAGACAATCCGCGAGGCCTATTTGTCGGGCGCAGACACATTTGTGGCGGGTTCTGTTGTATATAAATCTTCAAATCCCGCCGAAATGATAAAAAAACTTAGGAATTGCGCAACAGCGGTATAAGTTCAGTCAAAGAATGAGAAATTTCTTTATCAGCAGCATCTCGCAGCGCAGGTTTTGCTTTATATGCGATTCCTAAGCCAGCAGCTCTAATCATCTCAATATCGTTGGCACCATCGCCAATAGCAATAGTTTCAGCCAATGGGATCTCGCTAAGGGCAGCGAAATCCAATAAAGCCTCTGCCTTCGCATGAGCGTCGATTATTTTTCCGACAAGTTTGCCAGTCAGAATTCCGTCGTTTTCTTCAAGTTCATTAGCTCTTATGAAATCCAATTTTTCCGGAAGTCCAAGTGCAGTAACAGCTTGTTTGAAACCGCCCGATACCGCGCCAATTGGGATACCTTTTTCTTTGCAAAATTCAATCAATTCAAGCGCACCATCTGAGTATCTAATTTCTCTTGCTAGTTTTTGGAATACCGAAATGCTCAACCCTGATAAGAAAGATACGCGTTTCTCCAGAGCTGCAACAAAGTCAATTTTGCCGGCCATAGCTTGGTCGGTAATTTCTTTCACTTCACTTCCACGTCCTGCTTCGCGAGCCAGAAGATCAATAACTTCATCTTGAATAAGAGTCGAATCTAGATCTAATAGAACCAAGCGATAAGTCATTCTGAAACCTCTAGTTCTTCCAATGCGATATCGAAATGATGAGGATCCATGGCGATTCGAAGATCTTCGAGAATGGCCGGGATATGGGCAGGGTCGCAAAGTATCAGTACCGCTACGATCGTGTGTCCTGCGATATCAATTCTCTGCTTATCAATGACCTCATGAACAAAAGGAGCTAGCGCCTTGAATATCAGGGTGTCGCCACTTGGATTTAGTGGTCCAGAGGCGAGAATTAGAACCTGACGTTTCACCGCCGGAGTTTATAACGGCGCTACTGAAGGGCTGGGATGCGAAGACTCTTGGGGCTTGATGAAGTTGAAGTGCTCCGTGATGGAAAACGGATTTTGGGTCCAATCTCATGGGAGCTACTTCCAGGTCAGCGGTGGGTTGTGCTCGGGCCAAATGGGGCAGGGAAAACAACATTTCTTCAGTTATTGGGAGCGCTAATTCACCCCACGCGTGGCAACGTAGAGATTCTCGGTGAAACATTAGGCAAGGTTGATGTTTTTGACCTACGGCCGAGAATTGGCATCTCATCAAGTGCGCTCAATGAGAGCTTGCCAAACGAAGAATTAGTTGTTGATCTAGTTCTTACCGCTGCCTATGCCATAAGTGGGCGATGGATAGAAGATTATGATCTTTGGGATGAATCTAGAGCGAAAGCGCTGCTTGATATTTTTGGAATCAGAGAGCTGGCTAAAAGAAGATTTGGAACGTTGAGTGAAGGTGAGCGAAAACGAGCCTTGATTGCCCGTTCCCTAATGTCGGATCCAGAGATTCTCTTACTTGACGAACCGGCGGCCGGCTTAGATCTGGGAGGAAGAGAGGATATTTTAGGAAGAATCTCTCGATACTTGGATGAAGATAACGCCCCCGCCTCAGTAATAGTGACCCACCATATCGAGGAGATTCCAAGTGGAACAACACATGTGGCTCTTTTAAAGAATGCAGAATTGTTCGCAAGCGGCCCGATAGGGGACACCCTAACTTCAGAGAATATTCACTCAGTATTTGGAGTGAAAGTGAGATTGAGTTTCGACGGACAACGATACTTCGCAGCCTCTGATGCTCTTTGAACTAATACCTCCGCCGTGGCGAGAAACGCTTTTGGAACAGCGAGAAAAGATTGACGAAATCGGCAGTGAACTAAGAAAAAGAGCGGATTCGGGTGAGCGGATTTTGCCAGATCGCTCATTAGTGTTTAGAGCTTTGGAGATACCCCCAGAAGAAGTGAAGGTTCTTATTATTGGGCAAGACCCGTACCCGAATGCCAGCGATGCCTGCGGCCTAGCTTTCTCGGTTAATCCACGAAATTCGGGGCTTCCAGGTTCTCTTTTGAATATTCAGAAAGAGATAATTACTGACGTTGGATCTACAACGACTAGTGACGGAGATTTAAGTCGCTGGGCTGATCAAGGTGTGATGTTACTTAATCGAGTTCTAACGGTAACCGCTGGAGAAAGTGGCTCTCACAGTGATTTAGGGTGGCAACAGATTACCGAACGAATCGCAGAAAAATTGGCGACTTTAGATTGCGTGGCCATTCTTTGGGGAAATTCAGCTAAGGAATTAGCTAAGTATTTTCGAGAGGAATCTTTAGTAACAGGTGTGCATCCAAGCCCGCTATCGGCTCATCGAGGATTTCTCGGCTCAAAACCTTTCTCAAAAGTAAATGAAATTCTTAAATCCAAAAATCGTTCAACTATAAATTGGTAAAAAAAGGGCCCGGCAGTTAGCCGGGCCCTTTTAAAGCAAGCTATCCGATCCAGGTGGTTATCGGGTCATTCAAGAAGTAAATCATGAATAGACCTGCTACCAGAAGTAAAAGCGGATGGACCTCTTTTGCCTTTCCTTGGAAGATACGGATCACAACATATGAAACAAATCCTGCTCCAATACCTACCGATATGTTGTAAGTAAATGGCATCAAAATAATTGTCAAGAATGCTGGAATACCGATTCCATAATCTTCCCAATCGATTGATTTGATCTGGGTCATCATTAAGAAGCCGACAACAATTAAGGCAGGAACAGCAGCTTCATAAGGAATAATCGCAACTAGCGGGGATAAGAAAGTTGTGAGAAGGAAGAGTATTCCCGTAACTACTGATGCTAATCCCGTTCTTGCGCCTTCACCCACACCAGATGCGGACTCAATGTACGAGGTATTGCTGGAGACTGACGAAGCTCCACCGGCGACTGCGGCTAGTGAATCCACCAAGAGAATTCGATTTGCATTTGGAGGAGTACCTTCGCGATCGTTTAGGCCTGCCTCTTGACCAATTGCAGTCATAGTTCCCATGGTGTCGAAGAAGTCAGCCAAAAGGAGAGTAAAGACTAGAAGCAGCGCTGTTATGAGAGGAAGTCTTTCAAATGAACCGAAGAGATTGAATTGGCCGATCAGACTGAAATCAGGAGCCGCGACAATATCTGAGGGAACCGCTGGAACGTTTAAGCCCCAACCTTTTGGATTCACATTTGTTCCATCAAAATTTGGACCAATTTTAAAGGCGCTTTCAATTGCTACGGCAAGCACGGTTGAAATAATGATTCCGAGAAGTAGCGCCGCCTTAATTTTGCGAACCATTAGACCTATGGTGAGAAATAGTCCGAAAGCAAAGACCACAACTGGCCAGCCAACGAGCTCTCCACCATCACCGAGAGTGACTGGGACTGGACCGGCTGAGGTTCTACGGACGAATCCGGCATCGACTAAACCAATTAGAGCGATAAAGAGACCAATTCCGACGGAGATCGCAATCTTTAATTGCGTAGGAACGGCTCTAAATACTGCCGTTCTAAATCCTGTCAAGACAAGCACGGTGATAATGATTCCTTCAAGAACCACCAATCCCATCGCATCTTGCCAAGTCATCTTGGAGGCGATGGCGACAGCTACGAAGGTATTTAAACCAAGGCCCGTTGCTAACGCTAATGGGAAATTGGCAATTACTCCCATAAGTATTGATAGAACGCCCGCTACTAGAGCAGTAGCGGCAGCAATTAGGGCGAGATTTGGTGCATCTCCGCCGCCTATATATTTACCATCGGCATCCTTAGTTAAACCAATGATTAGGGGATTTAGCGCAACTATGTACGCCATCGTGAAGAATGTAACAACTCCGCCGCGCACCTCTTGGGCTACTGAGGATCCGCGTTGAGAGATTTTGAAGAAGGTATCCAGCATTTTCTACCTTTCACCTCATCAATAGATGAGAGATTGCTAATTTTTTAACGGTGGTGGTTGCGACACCGTGTGGAACGCGGTCCACAAGCCGAGGGAAGCGATAAATCTAGAGGCTACCGAGCGGTAAGCCTGGCAACGACACCGAAGGAGATTGCGACAGCCTGACCAATTAGCAGCGCAAAGAGCGCCGTCCCTAACCCCACAACGCCACCGAGCGCCCAACCCGTTAGAAGAACGAGAACTTCAATTGATAGGCGAACGCGACCGACCGGGAGACCGGTTCGACGGTGTAGCGCTGTCATCCATCCGTCGCGCGGGCCCGACCCCAGACCGCAAGTGATGTAGAGAGCGGAACCGAGACCAACTAGCGTGATGCCGAGAAGTACGTAGAAAATCTCAAAGATGAAAATTTCCTGGTCAGGAATAAACCGGACACCTATATCGATTGCTGCGGCAATGATGAGAATATTTGCGAGCGTTCCGAATCCCGGCTTTTCACGGAGCGGTATCCAAAGAGCGAGAACAAAGAGACTTACCAATAGCGTGGCGCTACCTATTGAAATATCAAGTTGTCTGGAAACGCCTTGCGAAAGAACTGTCCAAGGGGAATTTCCAATGTTTGAGACGATTAGCAAAGAA
>JACCED010403330.1_pt1 | contig 21280 bp, 19 predicted proteins | sample 7455021 | NCBI WGS metagenome assembly JACCED01 (sample SAMN15323456, study PRJNA562643) | freshwater metagenome | isolation source: river surface water | place: USA:Blue River Watershed | collected 2017-08-19
GCCTCGGGCGGAAAAACAAGCCGGCATCGATGAATCGGCCGCCCGACTCATACCATGCCAACCAACCGTCTCGCTGCATGTCCGCCGCGGCGACTACACCGACCCCGCCGTCATGAAGGTACATGGGCTAATGGACGCCGATTACTATGAGCGTGCGCTTCAACTCATCGCCGAAAAAGGCGGCCCGTGCGTCGTCTGCGTCTTCACGGACGACCCCGCCTGGGTCAGGGAAAATCTGCGCCTGCCGCCGGACACTCGCTTCGTGTCGGAGCACACCAAAAGCGCCATGGAAGACCTGATGCTGATGTCCCGCTGCTCCCACCACATCACCGCCAACAGCAGCTTCTCATGGTGGGGCGCCTGGCTGAATCCATCGCAGCACAAGGTCGTCGTGTCTCCCGCGCGCTGGTTCCAACCCGATAGCGGCATCGACGCTCGCGACCTCCGTCCCGAAGGATGGCTGCAGGCTTGAATTAAATTGGACGACCCTTCGGCGTCAGACATACTATATCTTCATTCCCCATGAGCCTACGCTCGACACTGAACGCCAGCGGCTGGCTACGAAAGACCCTGCTCATCCGACGTTCGAAAGATGATGCCGTTCGAGACTTCATGCGGATGGTCCGCCCGCAGGCCACCGAGCACCCGCTGATTCGCATAGGCGGCGAGAGCGACGGAGGCTATCTGGTCCCTGACGACCTTGGCGGCATCAGCGCCCTGTTTTCTCCAGGCGTCGCGGAGACCGCCGACTTCGAGGTAGATTTCGCCAGGCGTAACGTGCCTTGCTACCTCGCCGACTATTCAGTGGAAGCTCCGCCGGTCAGTTCGCCGCTTTTCCATTTCGAGAAGAAATTCCTCGGCCCGAGGACGGAAGGTATCACCATGACCCTTGATGATTGGGTCGCGCGCCATGCGCCGGCCGGAGACGATCTCATGCTTCAGATGGATATCGAGGGAGCGGAGTACGGCGTGCTTCTATCCACGGACCAGGCAACCTTGCGCCGCTTCCGCATCATCGTGATAGAACTGCATGCGCTCCATGAGATATGGCAGCCTAAAGGTCTTGAGTTGATATCGCTCATGTTCGCCAAGCTTCTCACGCACTTCGACGTGGTTCACGCGCACCCAAACAACTGCCTGCCGCCGGAAGGGTACGGAGACCTGCTCGTCCCTCCGGTCATGGAACTAACGCTTTTACGGAAAGACCGAAGCAAGAAGAGAGAACCAGTCAGTCAGTTCCCTCACGCGCTCGACCGGGTCAATGTGCCGAAATTGAAAGACTACCCCCTTCCTTCGTGCTGGTATAGGTAAGAGTGGGACTGAGGCGACTTATCTCCGTCCGCCCCGAAACTCCTCCAGCGGCGGGACGCCGCTCGGGCGCTCCGCCCCGGAGCGCGCCAAGACCCGGAAGAAGGTGAGGACCACGATCCTCATATCCAACCAGAAGCTCCGGTGATCGACATACCAGACATCGAGGGCGAACTTCTCGTCCCAGCCGATGGCGCTGCGACCGTTGACCTGCGCCCAGCCGGTGACGCCGGGCTTCACTTCCATCCGACGCGCCTGGAAGGCGTCGTAGCGCGGGACATAGCGCATGAGCAGCGGACGCGGGCCGACGACGCTCATGTCGCCGATGAGGACGTTCCACATCTCGGGGAATTCGTCGAGCGAGGTGGCGCGCAGGAATCGCCCGAAGGATGTCAGGCGCTGATCATCCGGCAGGAGTTCGCCGTCCGGCCCGCGGGCGTCGTTCATGGTGCGGAATTTGACCATGCGGAACGGCTTAGCCCGGAGGCCTGGGCGCTCCTGGATGAAGAGGACGGGCGAGCCGAGCTTGAGTCGCACGAGGAGGGCGACGACGAGCAGGAGCGGGCTGAAGAGTATCAGCCAGCCCAGCGAGAAGCCGATGTCGAACGCGCGCTTGAGCATCAGCGGGCCGCGGCGGCAGGCAGGTCGATCAACTGCACGGTCGCTTCCTGCGGGAAGGCGCCGCCGGTGAAGGTGAGCTCATACTCGAGTCCGGTGGCCCACGCCGGTACGACGGCCGGGACGATCGTCTGGCGCGACTGGCAGACCTGACGGATTTCGGAACGGGCGTTCGGACCGGTGAACCGCAGGGTCACGACCAGCTGGTTCTCGGCGACGGGCAGCTCGGCCGTCCAAGTCCACAACTGCAGACGCACGAGCTGGCCGCCCTTGAGCGCGACTGGCGCGACGACGGGGCCGATCTTGCCTCCCGGTGCGACGATCCGCAGGCCGGACCGCAGGACATCGGTTCGATTGAAGGAAGACGGGGCGAGATCGGTCGGCGTCTCGGCTTCGGCGAAGTCATGGCGATGCGCGACCGGCGCCGTCGCGCCCTGCTGGGCGACGCGGTAGGCCAGCCAGCCCTTAGGCTGATCGGTGGCGGCCCACCGGGCGAGGGCTTCGTCCTCGCCTTCGACGAGGAAGCGCTCGGACCACTGGGCGCGGGGATTCTCGCCCGAAAAGAGCTGCCACTTCACCGGCTGACCATAGGCGCCCCAGCGGCGATTGAAGGTGGCTTCCTTCATGGCGTAGGCGGCCTCGACGGCGGTGAGGCGACGCAAAGCTGAGAGACGGGCTTCGGCGGACGGGATGACCTTGCGTGCCAGGACGAGCTCACGGAAGCCGAGGTACAGGTCCCACGCCTCAGCGAACTGGCCGAGGCGCCACGTCTGGCGGCGACGTGCAGGAGCATCGCTGGTCGGATCGCGGAGGATCTGCTGGGCGGCCAGGAGACGCTGGCTGATCGCGGCGATCTCTGCGGCGGAGAGGACGAGGGCGCCGCGCTGGTCGTGGAAGTGGCGGAGGAGCTGGTCCTTGCCGCCGGCGATGGCGTCGCGCTTCCATGCGGCTTCGATCTGCGCGTAGGCGGCGATCATCTCGTCGGCCGCCGGACCATAGGCGCGGTCGAACCAGGTTCGACGCAGCGTCTCGGTATTGGCCATGCGGTCCTCGAGGAGTTTCGCCGCGACCCAGAGCTTGGGCGCGTCGAAGGCCCAAAGCGGATAGGCTTCGGCATACCAACCCCGGGCCCCGGCGGTGTAGGTGGCATGGATGGATTGGATGAGCGCCGTCAGGTTGACGCGCGGCGAGGCGACTTCGGCGCCGTAGAGATAATCATAGACGCCGAGGCGACGGACACCCGACTTGGCCCAGGCTGTAAGATTGGCGCGGTCCTGCGCGGCGAAGGCCGGGTCGCCGTAGGCGGTACGGTCGGCGCACACCCACGGGAAGATCGACGGGCGGAGCTTGATCGTCGGAGCGCGGAGCGTCTGCAGGTAAGCCAGCACGCCGATGGCATGACGCTCGCCTTTCGGATCGCCTTCCGGGGCCCAGGCCGAATCGGCGACGGCGTTATAGAAGCTGAAGACGTAGTCGGTACGGACCGGACGTTCGCGATACCAGCCTTCGGATTCCGCGGAGTCGTCGAACTTGAGCGTGTCGTTGACGCCGAGGGGGACGGAGAAGGCGTCGGGGTTCTCGCGGAAGAAACCGCGCGCGTATTGGGCGGCGATTTCCGGGGCGCGCGGGTTGTCGAGGTGCGGGTTCGCGTCGTGACCATTCCCCTTAGGTTCGACCGCCTTGCCTCCGATCATGGGGAAGAGCATCGGCTCCTGCTTCCAGAGCTTCTGATCGAAGGCGCGGTAGAGCCCGTGCGAGAAGCCCGGCGTCCGTCCGTAGCCGACGGAGAAAGCCCAGTCTTCGGAGAGTTCGTTGAGGCCGCTCAGCTGGCGCCAACGGAAATCGGGCCGGAACTCGTCGGGCCCCGGGAAGCCGATCTGATAACGCGGACGCCAGTCGGCGCCGAGTTCGCCGGGGAAGGCGAAGAAGACGCCGAGGTGCTGTTCGCAGAAACGGCCGACCGCGATGCGCGTGGCGGCCGGATTATTGCCGACAAGGAAGACGGACTGGCCGACGACCGCGCGACGGGCGGTGTCGCCCTCTCCGGCCAGAGCCTTGATCCCGGCGGAGCGGGCCTTGGCGGTCTTGCCGACATAGATCGCCAAGGCCGGGCTGCGCACTCCCTTGGCTTCATAGCGCGTCTCAGGTCGCACGCCTGTGACGCGTTCGCACCAATCGGCGAGCGAGCGGGCCGCGGCGAGCTCGTCGAGCTCCGGCTCAGCCGGCAGGACGATGGGCGCCCAGGCGCCGGCGTCGAAAAGACCGCCTGCGTGGACGGGCAGGGAGAGCAGCAGAAGGCAGGTCAGGGCCAGGATGCGGGGCATGGGGTTGGCCGATTTATCGGCGAACCCAGAGTATAGAGTTCCGTGTATGGAGTATAGGGGAAATGTTGGTTGATCCGTTGGCCGGTTGGCCGGACCTGAAGGAGAGTATGGAGTATTGAGTATAGAGTATCGGGGGAGTGCTTGCCTTGAGGTAGGGGCAGCGCCGCGTGCTACCCTAGTTGCAAAAGTGAGAGGTATGCTTCAGGTGGCGGGTGGCGGCTCCGGGTGGCTGGTGGCGGGTTGGGCTCCCAGTCGCCAATGCCTTCCATAGGTAGGGATGCGATGACATCGCGTCCCTGCCTCCCGTTCCGGGCACAAAAAAGCCGCGCCTAAGGCGCGGCTTGGATGGTTTCCTCAGCGTGATGGGCGATCGTCCTTAAAGTCGGGCTGGTCGCAGCATAAATTTATCACGTAGTCGTAAGAAGGGTAATTCAACATGCCGATGAGCGAGATCGGCCAAAAGCAGGCTCGATATGATGATGGCCAGCTTGAGGCCGATATTGCCCTTCAGCTCATCTGGCCCGAAGTGGGCGCCGTAGAAGAGCAGCACGGGCCAGTGAATCATATAGATGGCGTAGCTTCTGGCCCCTAGGAATTGGCACATTCGGCCAGACAGGAACGTCTTCGTGCGAAGGCACCCGACTATCGCAAAGGAAGCCGCGACCGGGAAGGCATGACCGATCAAGCTGAACTTCCGTCCAAAGACCATGATCAGCCCCACAGTAAGCAGGAGAAGCCCGGGGACAAGCGGCGACGCCGGTCTGGGCGTATCGCCTGCTGGCGCTGGGAAAAGCAGACAGAGCAGGAAGCCGGCGGATAGGCCTGCGACCGAGCGCAGCACCTCGATGAGGTGCCGGTTTTCGATGCCATTATCGGCCATGGAAAATCCTCCGAGCGTCCACATGAAAATCAGAAGCGCCCATAGCAGCACCCTGCCTTGCCTGCCTGCTAGCCAAGCGAGGCGAACGAGGAAGCCCGGCATCCACATCTCTGAACACGCGCTCCAGGCGACCCGATTCAGATGAGGCAACCCCAAGAATAACTGCGCCAGAAGGAGATTGGCGACCAACGTGGCCGGATCGCCGACGGACGGTTGCGCGAAAAGGCAAAGCCCGAGGGAGACGATGGCAACCGGCAACATCCGGAAAGCCCGGCCGATGAGAAAGCTCCGGATATCCGGCCGCCGCCCCAACGATACGTGACAAAGCACGAAGCCGCTGAGAATGAAGAAGAAGTCGACCGCCAGCTCGTAACGACCCTCGGGAATCCAACCCGAAGTGAGCCGGCCTATCAAGGGATTGAGTCCCAGATGGAAAAGGAGGATGACAATACTGAGCAGACCCCGAATTCCGTCTAATTCCGTGAAGTGTAATTTCATGCTCGGTCTGGTCATGCTATTCGTGGACCAAGTTAATCATGCAAACATAAGCCGAAAGATATGGGCTAAGGCGGGGGCTTGCTTGCGTCAGATCGCCCTCCTTTGACGGGGTGACGATAGGCACGAAAGCCCTCAGGGCAGGGCTTAATTTGCGTTGGGCCCGATAGGTGCGTTCGGCACTTTGTGCCGATTCATTTACGTGCATGTAAGGACCAACCGTTTTCACCTTAAATAGAGAAGATAAGCGCGGAGATCCGCGGAGATAAGAATCCAGGCGCAGGTCAGGCGGCGGGATAAAGCTGCATGATCAGCAGCCGAGCCACTACCGGAGCATCGAAGCGCCGGGCATTAAGCAAGGCAGATGCCCCCATGGTGGCGATTTGCTCGTCCGAAGCGGAAAGCACGGCTCGCAAGGCCTCCGACGGATCGGACGGATCGCGGATGACGAACCCCGCATTCGGAGCCTCCACGATTTCGTGGCAATTCCCGGCGACGACCGACATCGCGATCGGGAGTCCGGCCGCAGAGGCTTCGATGGCCGAAAGCGGGCTAGGGTCGAGCCGCGTATTCAGGACGAACGTATCCGCCGCCCAGAGCGCCTGACGGACGTCGTCGGGCGGCAGCTGGCCGAGCAGACGGATTGTGCCGTCAGACCGGGCGGCCAGGCTCGCCAGTTCGGCGCGCTGTTCGCCCGCCCCGACGAAGACCAGGCAAGCCCTTGCTCTCTGCGCGGCGGGGAGTCCCAAGAAGGCCTTCGCCAACGGGAGCACTCCCTTGCGCTCAGTCAGGGCGGAGACTTGGACGAGCACCCTGCCCTCGGCGGGCAAGCCCAGCTTCCGGCGGGCCAGGCTGCGGGCGTCACCAGACGGACGCCTAAAGAAGGCGGCATCGATCGCGTTAGGCAGATTGACGACAGGGCGGGCCGATCCGGCCTGGGCGATCGCCCATTCCGCGCTCTTGGTGTTCGGCACGGCGAATCCGTCGAAGGTGCGGTAGACGCGGCGGCGAAGCCAGGCGATCGCCCCGGACTTATGCAAGGCCGCATCCGCATGGCCTTCGCTCCAGAAAAAACGGCGCGGGGCCGGGGAGTAGATATTAAGGCCGGCGATGAGCATCGTCGGCGTATTCCAGGAGCCGGCGAGCAGCAGCGTGTCCGGCTTGAGCAGATTGAGCTCCGCCAGCACCCCTGGATTCAGGTGGGCGTGGATGCCGGTGAGCGAAGGATGGAAGCCGCGGAGCACCGTATGGGCATGCTTCATCTTAGCCGGATCGTACGGCCAATGCCGGCCCGGCTCCGTCTTCGCGCAGTAGAGCACATGGAATCGCTTGCCTGCGCACGCCGCCGCCTCCGCCAAGGCGTCGAAGAACGCCGTGCGATAAGGAGTCGGGATGTTGGTGAGGACGACGAGACTCATGCCAGGAGCAAATTACGCAGCTTAGTGAAATTCAGGTCCGCATCGAAGATTGCACGATGGCGGGCATGGATATCGCCCCAGGCGATATCATCTCGTTCCAACGCAGCATCAATTGCGCGAACTATGTCCGCCTCGAAATCATGTTCATCGATGAGCATTTCGCTGGCGCCGATCTGATGCATGAGACTACGCACGGCGCCGTGGCAAGGCGTCGCGACGACTCGCAGGCCCTCGTCCAGTGCCTCGACAAGGGTATTTGGCATCCCCTCATAGAGCGATGGCAGAACGAAGAGGTCCGCATCCCCTAACTCGCCGGGGACGTTATCGGAATGGCCGACAAGCGTCACCTGTTCTACCACGTCGCTCTCGCGGATAATGGCCTCGAGGCGGGCACGATCATATCCCTCACCGACGACCCGAAGGGTCGTTCCAGGGCGTCGTGTAATGATGCACTTTAAGGCGCGGATTAGCCTGTCGAACCCCTTTATTCTATCTAGCCTTCCGACGGCGATGAGCCGAAGAGGCGCGCCAAGGAGCTTCGGACCAGTCCGTCGAGGGCGAGGCGATGAGATGTTCGGTATGAGGTGCGATTTCGTGGGCGCCAATCCCATTGCAAGATGAACTCGCTCCGCAAATCTGGAAAGGTGGATGAAGGCGTCTGTTCGCCAGAGCAGCAAACGGTAGATCAGCTTGGTCTTGCACCCGTTTCTTAGGGTGTCGATGGGATTGAAAGGGTCGACAAACACGATCCGGTTTCCGATCAGTCCGAGACCACGGAAGAGGATAGCCAGCCCGGCCAAGGTTCCGGCATTGGCCAAGATAACAGCGGAAGGATGCTGGCGCAGAAGTCCTAGGAACCTGAGCGATGAGGTCGCCGCCCTGCCGCCGCCGAGCCCCGTGAGATTCACTTCCGGGCGAAGTCGTCCGACGCCTTCGCCTTCCGCTGATTGGGCTATTAAGGCTACTGCGTCGCCCGCAGCGACGAAACGGTTGGCCCATTCGACGGCATCACGGCAGGTGCCACCGATGCGCAGCTCGGGAGTGAGAATGAGCACCTTCATTAGTGTCGTCGGAGGCGGGCGAGCAATCCCTGGAAGGCATAAGGGGTGAGCATGCCGACCAACGGACGCCAGGCCTGCGTAAAGAAGGAAGACCTGGTAGGAGCATGAGCCCATAACTGGCAGGCCGAAGCAGAAAACCGGCTCAAGCTGAGGCCAGACTCATGCGCAGCAGACCATAGCGCCCACTTGGCCTTATGAAACCGAAGGATAGATGCCGCATGGTCAATGCCGAGCCCGAGCCCGCCCTCATGCCGGGACTTCCACTCGACGGCGTCAGCGAGCATCTGATCTACCATCGCTTCGCATTTGCGGAAATGGTCAGCCATCTCCGGTCCGCGTCTGACGCCACCGCCGTAGCTAAGATTCTTCGCATGACGACGCCAATGGACAAGCGGCTCGGGCAAGAAATCGCAGGTCCCGAGCAGCATTGCCCGGAATACGGCCGGTTCGTCTTCGGCATAAAGCCCGACGCGGAGCGGAGGAAAGCGGCGGAAGACCTCGGCGCGATATGCCGCGGTCGCGCCGCACGCCGTGCGGCCGCGCAGGAAATGGACGCCCGGAGGCAAGTCGGAAATACTCAGCGCGGTCGGCTCCTTCGTTCCCCCGCAGTTATCGAGTCGGCCGATGTGAGACGAGGATTCGTCGATGACATGTGCGTTGGCGATGATTGCCATTGCGGCGGGATGAGCCTCGAAATACTCGAGGCATCTTCCGAGCCGGCCCGGGACGGAGACATCGTCCCCTGACATTAAGACGATGACGTCGCCGCGGGCCGCCGACACTGCCTTCGCCAGGCTTCCGGTCACGCCTAGGTTCACCTCGTTGCGCATGAATGATACCCGTTCTTTAGGATAGCCATGTAAGGTCTTGGCGATGACCGACGCTGTGTTGTCGTCGGACGCATCATCGATGACGATGAGTTCGTCGGCGGTACGTGTCTGCGCTAGGGCGGACTTCAGCGCCGTCTGGATAAAGCGTTCATGGTTATAGGCAGTGATGACGACGGAGACTTTCATATGTTTACGATTTCGCCTTACTCGAGGTGTATGAGGCGGGGACAAGCCAGGGCAATACGACGTCCTCCGGCGCCATGACGAGAAGTTGCCCACCCAGGGGGGCCGGCAGGCCTAACAGAGGGTCGGCGTGCGCCTAGCCACGTGACACTCTGGATCGTTCAAGCTTATGGCCGACCGGCGACAGGAACATCCTGCCGCGAATATAGATCCAACGCCAGGCAGAGGGGGACTTCCAATTATGGCGCAGCATCGTCCAAGCGGCGGACAGCCACTCTCCGAACTTCGTCCCTGGCATGAGCGTGCAATAGCCAGCATGCTCGATGGCTTGGCGTGCCGCGATTTTCTTCTTTTCTTGGGCTAGCCGCGTCTCGTCGATCAACCCGCGGGCAAAAGCTGACTCTGCGTCCACCAGGAATTGCCGACAGGCAATTGCTTGGCTGCGATACAAACCGGCCCGGTGCTGGAGAACTTTCAGGGGGATGCTCTCATCCTGCTGGGATCCCAAAGAAGCGTTTCTGCCATGCCAGCGCCAGAACACCAGCCTATCCGGCACATATGCCACGGCGCCGAGCAGTAGGGCGCGATAGACATACGCATTGTCCTCCGAAAGGGCTTCCGTCAATGGGGGCAATTGGTTTGCGAGAATCGCACGGTAGCTGCCTGACGCGCCGAGGATGAGTGCTCCTTGCCAGAATTTCATCCCCGCGACGTCTCCACGTCCCATATTTTTACTGAAACCGGTCCGGTTCACGAAGGCTTCCCGAACCACCCCGCCGGCCTGATCGATAACGCTGACCTGCGAGAACACCGCCATGAGCTGGACATCGACCTCGAAATGTGCGGCCACTTTGGCCACCCGGTCGGAGGTCGAAATATCGTCGGATGCCATGGCGATGATAATGTCGCCGCTGGCGACCGCAACGGCCCGGTTCCAACTGGCCGTAATGCCTGCGTGAGGCGCAGCCGGCAGGAGCCGGGCCAGCGATCCCCGCGGATGATCACGGATCGTCTGCTCGATGATTTCCCTTGAGCCGTCCGTGGAACCGTCGTCTACGATGATGATTTCAAGCTGCGGGTATGCTTGTTCGAAGGCCGCGACCAAGGCCTGCCGAACAAACGGGGCATGCTGGTAACTCAGGAAGACGATTGAGGCCTTAAGCATGGGCGGCGCTTTTCCGGTAGTAGATGAACCCCGAAGAGGCGGCTATGCCCGCCGCCAAGAGGACCTTGGTTGTCGTTGACGCTTCCGCCAGCACCAGCATCTGGGCGACTCCTAGCACGATGAAAGCGAGCCCTGCGGCCTGCTTGCTTGCGGCGGAGATTCCCTGGCCGGTCTTACGCCGCATCACCCACAGCACCACGATGCCATATAACATCGCTTGCACCAGCTGCGCAACCCCCACGCCGGCAAAGCCGAAAAGCCGTAGGCCGAAGATGGTCAGGATTGGTCCCATCAGGGCGCTGAAGCTTTCGATGATGAAGATTTCTCGGGCTGGGGCTTTGGCCAATAACCAGTATCCTATGGGCCAGCTAACGAGCCGACAGGCGACACCCCAGATCATCCAACCTTGGACGCCTTCTGCTGGCCTGAATTCTGCTGAATAAAATAAGTGCAAAAGAGGACCTCCCCAGAGGATCAGGCCGGCGAAAATCGGCGTAGCCAGCAAGGTACCCGCCTGAATTTGGCGGTTGCTCAGCGCGAGCACTTCTTCGGGGTCGCTGGCGGCCGCGATTCGCGGGTAGTAATCGACCGCCATGGCGGTGAAGATGAAGGCTGGGACGCTTCCTGCGATGCCGAGGGCGGCCTGATAATAACCGACATGGGCCAGCCCGGTTGATTGCACAATGATGATTCGGGTCGCATGGGAAGCCAATTGCGTCGCAGCGATGGAGCCGACCAACGCCAAGCCTGCCTTGAGCAAGGCCGCCTGACTCCCGTCCTGCTGCACGGCTTGCCGGGCAGGTTGCAGGCCGCGGGCATACAGCAAGGCACAGGCTAAGGCTGGGGCCAGGACCAGAGATATGATCACGCCGGTGATGCCGAAGCAATAAACTAGGCTCACGGACAAAAACAGGCTTAAGCCGCCGCTCAGAATTTGGGAACGGGCAATCTCCTTGGTTTGGCCACGACCTTGCAACACCGCGCTCCACGCCAAGGAAGTTATCATGAAGGGAATCGACAGGCTGACGATGAGGTAAAGCGTGAAGTTAGTCGAATTACCAAAAGCAAGGTAGCAACACGGCCAGGCCAGAAGGCCGCCAGCCATCAGACCGATTGCCGCCATTTTGATCGCAAACCGACGGCTGGCGGATTCGTGGGATAGTCGCTCGGCGCCCTCGGCTGCGGCGATCTGACGAACAATCGTGGTCCCCATCCCCAGCGAGAAAATGCTGCCAATAGCGTTGGCATATTCATTCAGAAGGCCGTACACGCCGATACCGCTCGGTCCCAGATAAACCGTGACGACCTTATTTCGTATAAAACCGAAAATCAGGCAAACCAACGCGGCGCCGCCCATGAGGGCGCTGGAGCGAAGGATGCGGGCGAAAGGCATTGGGAGTCGAGGACCGGAGGTCTTGAGGGCCGGAGTTTGCGTGGACCGAAAGTAGTATAAAGTTGAGACAGGACCCGTGTTCCTTGGCAGAGACGAGAACGAATTTAAGCCCGGATCGAGGAGACGTAGGCTGCGAAGAACTTGCGGCGGTATTCGGCCCAGGTGTGCTTTTCGGCTTCGATGCGGGCGGCCTTGCCCATCTGGAAGAGCTCGTCACGATGGGCCAGGGCCCAGTCGAGTTCATGGTGGATCGCTTCGGCGCTGCCGGGCGCAATAAGCAATCCGTTCTGGCGATGCTGGATGAAGTCAGCGCCGCCGGTGTTCGTGGTGCAAAGGACGGGCACTCCGCAGGCCATGGCCTCGAGGATGACGAGGCCGAAGCCTTCCGCGATCGAGGGCAAGGCGACGAGATCGCAGCGCTTCAGGTCCGTGGCGAGCTCGGCGTCGGACAAGCCGCCGCGGATCTCGACGTCGACCGACTCGAATCCGCGGATGAGGTCACGGTCGACCGCCGCGCGGGTATAGATGACGAGCTTAGCGGTGCCCTTCGGCAAGGTCGCCAGGGCCGCGAGCAGGTAGCGCGCTCCTTTGCGCTGGGAAAGCGCGCCGACGAAGCCCACGGTGAGCAGTTCGCCGGACGGCGCCTCAGTCCGCGCGGAGAAGAGCTCGAGGTCGACGCCGTAACCGACGACATGCGCCGGCGCCTTCGATCCGGCATCCGCCAAGGAGTGCCGCGTGAAAGAACTGGCGCAAATCACGGCATCGGCCTGCGCAAAGGTCCCATCATTATGCGCGAACAGGGGCGACATTTCGGTCTCCTCCATCAGTGAGGCTTTCGCTTCAGGGACTTTCTCGATTTCTCGCTGAAAGAGTTCCCTTAAGTATTTTCCGTTAGGGTGAACCTGGAAAAGCACCCGGGGCAGGCCGGAGCCCTCCATCATCTTAAAGGCTGCATCAGCATAGTAACTATAGGCGATGAGCGGCGCGCCCCGGGCAAGCGCAGTCCGGCCGGCCTTTATGCTCAGGAGTCGGTCTGCTTCAGCGAAATAAGGGGAGTCCTTCCGGCGGTCGAAACGTGCCTTCAGGAACTGGATGAACGCGCCGTGGGACCGGACGGCCTTCGTCGCGGGTATTTCCGGATGATGCCTGGCCTTGGCGAAGCGATGGAAGTTTTTGCCGACCAGGCCCGTCCCCGCCCAGAACTTAGGGAAATAGGCCTCGGTGACCAAGGCCTCCAGGGCATGGTTCTCCTGCAAGGCCAAGGCGGACTGATAACGGTCGCGAGGACCAGCGAAGACGATGACGGCGGGGGTGGGCAAGAGAGGGGTGATAGAAGAATGCAAAGGTGCAAATCGGAGCACAGCACCTGTGCAAAAAGTGAAAACGTAGGATGAAAATTAGGAGCGGGGATAGGGGCCAGATGATGCTTTCAGGTGTCTTGAGCTAGGGCGGGCTCTCCGAGCCCGCCGAGCGGAAGGTTCGGAGAACCGTCCCTACCCGATGCAGCTATGTCGTGACGCGGTCCCGACCCTGCCGGGTGAAGGCCTTCGTGAATGCCGCGATGACGCGGTTGCGGTCGGCTTCGTTCATGCCGGCACCGGAGGGCAGGCAGAGGCCCTGATCGAAGAGACGTTCGCTGACTTTGCCGCCGTGCATTTCGGCCTGCGCAAAGACGGGCTGGAGATGCATGGGCTTCCAGACGGGTCGGGCCTCGATATTCTCGGCTTCGAGCGCTAGGCGGACCTGCTCACGGCTGACGCTGGCGATCGTGGGGTCGATAGTGAGGCAGGTCAGCCAGCGGGTGGACTGGCCCCAGGAAGCCTCGGGCTGCATGCTCACGCCAGAGAAAGATTTGAAGGCTTCGGCGTACGCTTTGAAATGGCCGCGACGACGCGAGACCTTGCCGGAGAGGCGCGTGAGCTGACCGAGCCCGATGCTGGCAGCGATATTGCTGAGGCGATAGTTGTAGCCGATGGTGGAATGCTGGTAATGCGGAGCGGCATCCCTGGCCTGGGTCGCCAAGAAGCGCGCCTGCTTGGCCAGCTCGGCATCATCGGTGACGAGCATGCCCCCGCCGCCGGTGGTGATGATCTTGTTGCCGTTGAAGGAATGGATGCCGAACAGGCCGAAGGATCCGGGCGAGGCTTCGCCATAGGTCGCCCCAAGGGCTTCCGCGGCGTCTTCGATGAGCTTGACCCCGTGCTTATCGCAACAGGCCTTGATGAGGGCGATGTCCGCCGATTGGCCATAGAGATGGACCAGGACGAGGGCCTTGGGGGGCTTGCCGGCCTTGGCTTTCTGCTCGATGACGGCGCAAGCCAGCGCTGGGTCCATGTTCCAGCTGCGTTCTTCGGAATCGATGAAGACGGGCTTGGCCCCGAGATAGGTGATGGGAGAAGCGGACGCGATGAAGGTAAGCGATGAGCACAGGACTTCATCGCCAGGGCCGACGCCGGCGAGACGGAGGGCGAGATGCAGGGCGGCGGTACCGGACGAGACGGCGACAGCATGCTTCGAACCGACGAGGACGGCGAAATCTTCCTCGAATGCGTCGAGATTCGGACCCGCCGGCGCGATCCAATTGGATTGGAAGGCTTCCAGGACGTGTTCGATTTCGGCGGACCCGATGTCGGGGGGAGAGAGGTAAATTCTGTTGTTTGCCATAAAGGGAAAATACTGAGAGGCTAGATGCAGGACATTTTCGGGTCTCAGGTCTCAGCAACCAGGTCCCAGGTTCGGGTTCTTCAGGTGCAGGTACGGGTACGGGAACCTACAAACTGCCGGGGCCTAATCACTAGGTGATGTCCTGCGTGGCAGTGAATTACACAAAAGCGTGAATGGGGGCATGTCATCTAATTATGTCCCCCTTAAAGTCCTCGGGCTTGGTAAGAATCTCTCCGAGAGCGTGTATGTCGCGACTAATGATCGCCGTTTTCAAAGAGAGGTAACTTTGAAGAATCAGCTTCGGCGGGCAGTTCTCTCTATTCCTAGCAATATCGCCGAAGGCGATGCTCGGGGCTATTCCCAAGAAGGAATTCGCTTCTTCAGGATTGCGATTGCTTCCGCAGAAGAAACCAAAGTGCAGCTGGAACTTGCTGGGAAAATGGGGCTCATCGACCTCAAAATCGCCCAATCTCTGTTCAACGATGCATCCGTGATTTGCCGGATGTTAAACAAGCTAATCGAAAGCCGAATTAAACGTGGCTCATCTCTAGGCTAGCACCCGTACCTGTACCCGAACCTGAAGAACCCGAACCTGATACCCGAGGGCCGAGACCTGGGACCTGGGACCTGAAAATGTGGTTATTAGATTACTTCCAAGGACTATCTTTATAAATACCCAATCGGGTCAGTGCTTCGAACAACGCCCCATTCGCGGGATCTGCGAACAAATCTTCGATTCGGGCGCCTGACGATATACGGATGAACATCTGCTCGTTCTTCTGATTCAGGCCGTAGGTCCGGATATCTTTCCACACCAGCGGCAGGCGTTCGAGGCGGCCGGTGAGTCCATTGCGCCAGCCGGCTTCCTGATCTTCATATCGATTGGGTTCGCCGTTCACGAGATGCCAGAAGGCGACATTCTGTTTCCCGCCGTTCGGCACGATATATTGGCCGAGCTCATAAGGCAGTAGCTCACGCCCCCCCACTCTGCCCGGCACGGAATAAACCCGCTCGGTGCGCACGCAGCCGTTATTCACCCAGCATGAATCGGGGTTGTGCGAGCCGGCATCGACGACCGATACTTTGCCAGGCTCCCAGTAGGCGACATAGACGAAGATCTGCGTACCTCCCTTGGTATAGAGGATCTGTTTGGCCTGACTGAAATTCAGGATGCCCTGGGCGCTCGCCATGGCTGCCGAGCTGGTCGCGATCGGAATCTCTCTTCGCACCCATCCCGCGACTTCAGGCAAGGCCTGGTTGAGATCGCCGGTGAAGCCCCGCGGACGGGGAGGCGAAAACTCCGCCGCCAGCACGAGGGCCAGCAGGCCGGCGAGCATCACGCCTCCGAAGGTCAGCAGGGCCTTGCGCATATCAGAGGACGCGGGCAGGATTGCCGAAGACGGTGACTCCTGGGTCGACATCCGCGAAGACGACCGCCCCGGCTGCTAGTTTGGCCCCAGCCCCGACGCGGCGGCCGGGAATGATGCTTGCGCGGGAGCCCATGAAGACTCCGGCGCCGACCTTTACGAAGCCGGTGATATCGCAGTGCGCGCTCACGGTAGTCCAATCTCCGACGACGGCGTCATGGCCGACGGTAGCACGAAGGTTCAAAGTGACGAATTCGCCCAACACCGCGTCGGCGGTGACGATGACTCCGGGACAGAGCACGGCCCCGCGGCCGAGGTTCACCCGCTCACCGACCTTGGCGGACGGATGCACGAAGGTGAGGAATTCCGCGCCGGCGGCGACCAAAGGCGGAAGCAGCTCCTGCTTGAGTTCCGGCACCGCCAGACCGTTGAGATAGAGGAACTCCTCGGTTGGCCGGTGCCCGCGCAGCGGGCGGACCGGAGCGAAGTCGCCATACTCCCGCAAGGCGGCGGGTTTGTCGTCGAGGAAACCGGCAAGCTCCCAGCGCCCTCCGCAGTCCGGATGCTGCCGGGCCCAGGCGTGGACTTCGCGACCGAAGCCGCCGGCGCCGATGATGAGGAGTTTTTTCACGGAAGGAGCGAGAGGAGGTCAGCCACGGTCCGGCAACCCCGGATCTGGGCGCCGGTGACGACCCGATGGTGCTTCTCCTCGCAATGCACGATGACGAGCAGGATGGCGAGCGATCCCCAGCCGGGCAAGGCTTCGAGGCACGTCTCGGACGTCGCGCCGGCGAAGACGTCGACATCGGCCTGCAGGAGGCGGAGTTTTTCGCCGGCGTTCATCGGGGGAAGCCCAGGATGGGCGCGACGGTCAACGGGCCGATTTCGCCGGCGAACGCGCCCCAGGAGAGGCCGACGCCGAAGCCGCAGCCGACGACCTTGAGCGAGCCGGCTTCGAGCCGGTCGGCCAATCCGTCGATGAACGCGCAAGGGATCGAGGCCGAACTCTGGTTGCCATATTTCTCGACGACCGCCATCGGGGTCTGGGCTTCGGTGAAGCCCGTTTTCCTCGCGATGGTCGACAAGATGAAGCGGTTGGCCTGATGCAGGACGAGCGCATCCGTGGCCTCGGGCGCATAGCCCGCGTGACGCATGACGGACTGAATCGCTTCGGGCACCTCGCGCAGGGTGAAGCTGAAGACGTCGGGACCGTTCATGATGAGGTTGGCGTCATGTATCCGGTTGCCTTCGGCATCCGTCCGCTCGGCCAAAAGGCCGGACGGCTGACGCGCTCCGCCCTGTTTGACGTGGATGGCCTGGGCGCCGGAGCCATCGGCCCCGAGCACGAAATGAAACGGCGCCCCGCGCCCGGTCTTTTCTACGATCGTCGCCGATCCCGCGTCGCCGAAGAGCGGATCCGCCGAGCGGTCGCCGGGGTTGGTGAGGCGGCTGAGCGTATCGCCGGCGCAGAGCAGGACGCGGGCCGCGCCGCCATGGGCGCAGAGCAGCGCAGCCTGCTGCAACCCGGTGACCCAGCCGGAACAACCCATCGACAGATCGTAGGCCGGGGCGGATCTGCTCAGGCCCAGACGGCCATGCAGGAGCGAGGCGTTGTTCGGCTGAGGATGATCCGGCGTCTGGGTGACGAAGATGACGGCGTCGATCGACGACCCATCGAGGCCCATCTCGGAAAGCAGGCGCTCGGTAGCGTCCAGGCAGAGATCCAAGGCGGTGACGCCCTGGGCGACGACGCGACGCTCCCGGAGTCCGATGGTCTTAGCCGTGCGTTCCAGCGAAACATGATCGACGCCCATGGCCAGGCCATCCGCGACGAAATCACGTACGACCGATCCTGTCGTCACGGCGAGACCGGAGAGGCGGATATTGGAGAGGGAGGAGTGCATGGGCGACTGGAGTAATGGGTTGATGACCAAATTGATGGATGCGTAAGTGGCTTGGTTGACCGGAGGCTCGAAGCCTCAAGCCATCCGGGAGCGTCGAGCATGGAGCATTGCGCATAGGCCGGGGCATGGTCGCTATCGTCTCCTTTCCTCAAATCCCGCCTCCTGCCCCCCCGAAAAAGATCGTCGGCAGCGGCATCCGAGCAGGGTTCAGGCCCTCGGGCGTCTCTCCGTCTAGCAACTGGCCCAGTGGTGAATTATTTCAGATATATCTCCAACGTGCGGGCGGCGATCCGATTCCAATCATGCTCCTGCGCGGCATGGGCCTTGGCATTCTTGCTTAGAGCAGCCGCCAACGAGGCGTCGACCAGGACGGGCCGGATCGCGTCGGCCAAGGCCCCTGCACCCTGCGCGCACTCCAGCAATGCGCCGGCGGCCGCGGCCTCGCGCATATAGCATCCTTTGCTCGCGACCACCGGAAGACCGGCGGACATGGCCTCAAGGATGGCCAGCGCCATGCCCTCTGATTCGGAGGCGTGGACGAAACACTGGGCCGAGGCGAAGGCCGCGGGCTTGGCCTGCTCGTCCAGGAAACCCAGCCAGCGCAATCCGTTGGCGCAACCAAGGTCACGCGTGAGCCCGACCAGCCGCGCATGGTAGGCGAGGTCCTGCCGAACGTTCCCTGCGATGGCCAAGATGAGGTCAGGGAAATCCGGGCGAAGCCGGGCGAAGGCTGCGAGGATATCCTCCAAGCGCTTCTTCGGCATGATTCGTCCGACGAAGAGCAACACGCGCGCGGAGCCGGCGATCCGATGGGCGTGACGAAACGCCGTGACGACCTCCGGAGCGGCCGGGGCGACCGGGGCGATTCCGTTCGGCAGCACATGCGTCAGCGCGGTCACGCCCAGCGTGGCCAGCTGTTCGGCCTCGAGCGGCGTGAGCGCGAAGACGCCGGTTGCGCGGTTCAGGTCGGGTCGGCCGATGTAATGATGGTAGAGGCGCTTCTTCAGCGACTTGAGCGACCAACCGACGGATAACGCCGGGTCGAGCGCACCATGCGGATGGAAGAAATGCCTAAGCCGCCGCCGCCGGGCCACGACGGCGACATCATGGTTCAGCGGATGGAAGGTGCTGTGCGCGTGCACGACGGCATCCCGGGGTAGCGTCGATAATGCCTTGGTCAGCTCCCGCGAGCGGACATAACCTAGGGCATAACCAGGGCTGAAATAACGGATTGGCAATGGGCCGTGCAATTCGGTCTTGCCGGCGCGGGCCGCATTTACCGTCCAAACTTCGACATCTTCCCCCAGGCGACGCTGCGCCGAAGCCAGCTCGAACACCATCTTCTGCACGCCTCCGGCATAAGTACCGGGAAGGCATTCGTAGACGATGTGGCGGATCATTGGCGAAGACAGACTAACGAGAGTATGGAGTATCGAGTATCGAGTATGGCTAGAGACGGGGCCCGGAGGGTGTCTTGAGGCAGGGACGTGATCACTATCGCGTCCGCCCTGGTGCCTAACGGATGCGATGTCATCGCATCCCTACCGGTTGAGCGGGCCGCCCAACCCTACCCAAGGCAAGCACTCCCCCGATACTCCATACTCAATACTCCATACTCTCACTTTACTTTTGCACCGATGCCTGGCTCAGGCGTCGCTCTCCTCCTCCAACGCCAACGGATCCGCGGGAGGTCGGTCCAAGGACCTGTCGGCGAGGCCGGGGACGTAGTGCAGGATCCAGGTGAAGAGCATCGGCATGTTATGCACGACGGTGAAGACGAAGATGGAGAGCAGCCCGTCGCGGAAAGTCTGCACAAGGGCCATGAAGAAGACGAGGTAGACATAGCGTCCCAGCCGGAGCATAGGGCCCGAGGTCGCCTGCTGGCAGCAGGCCGTCAGGACATAGCCCACCAGCGCAGGGATGGCGAAGAGGCCGAGATAACCGAAATTAAGGTAGGCCTCCGCGAGATAGGTGATGATGCGTCCTTCGGCGGCGTAATTACGGCCCGACGTCGAAATCTCTTGCAGATGGTCAGCGAGGCCGGGCTTGTTCGGCCACCAGGCGCGTGGGATCGGCAGGGTGACGATCGCGAGATAGGTCGAGCCATTGAAACTGCGCCCATTGGTATCCGCCAAGGCCAAGGCGCCGGCATACTGGTCGAGAAAGTCTTCTCCGCCGGATTCCCCTTTTTCCCGGGAGCTGAACGTGAAGGATTCGGTGAACTGGGCCCACGCCTCCTGATTGTCGCCGGCTTGCACAGCCTGACCGATGTATTTGAGCCGCGGGAAGACCAAGGCGAATACGAGCGCGCCTAGCAGGATGGGCCAGGTCGGCCATCTGAGTCGGCGCGTCTGCAAGTAGTAGGCGGTGAAGAACAGCAAAGGCAGGACCAGCATGAAACGGTGGTAGCCCTGCAAGGCGACGCCACCGAGGAAGAAACCGCCGATGATCAGAAGATGCCAGCGGAACCCGAAGGCGAAGACCAGCAGGCCGACGACGCCGATCGGCCAGAGGGCGACGGCCTGGAGGTAGCCAGTGCCGGCCGCACCGGCTTCCAGCTCGAGATTGCCGCTCTTGAGCACGGCGAAGAAATAAAGCCCGATAGGCAGGCAAAGGACGCCGAGGAATTTCGCGATATCAGGGTTCATCACGCGGCGGACCACCGGCCGACTGGCGTTGGCCTCGAACTGCACGTGCGCAAGCCAGCTGGCGGCGGTGAACACCACCAGGCCGACATCGGCCCAGATCAGCGCTCGCTCGAGCTCCGCCGCCGTAATGACCTCGGTGTTCGGGACCCCCGTGTACAAGGGCGACGCGTCGCCTGTGAACAGCTTCACGGCGCGATAGGTGAAACTATAGAGGTGGAAGAACAGGTAGGCCGTCAGCGGATGCCAAAAAGCCATCCGCCGGAACATCGTGACGATGACCGCGATGACGACGGCGAAGTCGAGGAGCAGGTATGGGAGGAGGGAATCCAATGGAACGAGAGTATGGAGTGTCGAGTATAGGCGCAGCAGAGGGCCAGAGGGCTGACTAGAGACAGTGCAAAAGTGCAAATTGGAGCGGAGCTCCTGTGCAAAGGTGCAAAGGTGAATTTAGGGGTAGGGGTCGGGACAGGGGTAGGGGTAGAAAATTCTTTCAGGTCTCGGGTCTCAGCCGTCGGGAGCCAGGTTCAGGTGTTCAGGTTTAGGTGCAGGTTCAGGAACTGAATTTACCCGCACCCGTACCTGCACCTGATAACCCGCACCTGAGACCTGAGGGCCGAGACCTGGGACCCGAGACTGTCTTCACTTTTGCACTTTTGCACAGGCCGTAGGCTGGTTTGCACTTTTGCACCTAGGACAGCACGTGGTGCTGTCCCTACCTCGTCTTCTTCATCCTCTCCCCGCTGCCTGACGGGACGAAGGTGACGCGGGTGGGGATCTTATGGCGGGCGAGCCGTTCGCGGCAGGCGGTGCGGATGGCGGAGCGCAGGGCTTCGTGATCGGCGAGCGAGGTGACGACGTCCACGACGACGGTCTGGCCGGTCAAGGGATGAGCCTCGCCGCGCACCCGGCAATCGGCGACGCCGGCGATACCAAGGACGACCGACTCGACTTCGGCAGGCATGAGCTTCTCGCCGCCTACGTTGATCAGCTCGCTCATGCGTCCGAGGATGCGCAAGGTGCCA
>JACCED012244442.1_pt1 | contig 21259 bp, 20 predicted proteins | sample 7455021 | NCBI WGS metagenome assembly JACCED01 (sample SAMN15323456, study PRJNA562643) | freshwater metagenome | isolation source: river surface water | place: USA:Blue River Watershed | collected 2017-08-19
AGGCTCAATTGAGGGTCGGTGTTTAAGTAGTGTTTCGCTAGCATAGCGATCCGAATACCGGGCCTCGGCGAGTGTTGCATTCAGCTCTTCAAAATTCGATCCCATCATCGGGGCAAGATTAATAAAATCACGCGGATTAAAGTCCACGCTCACATTACTGTCGACCCAGCTAACCGGCAAGCAGTTACTATAAAACGCCTCCGGAATTTTCTCCGTGTAATACCCGGGATAGAGACCATTTTCTGGGCATAAATTAAGCGCAAACTGAGAAAGAAGATCCTTTTTTAAAAAACCACTCTGATGATGGTTTTTGATATCTGGCTCAAAGTAGGGCCCACGGCAGTGCACAGCCATACGTTGTTGCATCGCGGCTAGAAGGGTGCTTCGTGGTTCGCGCAGGTGAGAGCTCAAGAAAAGTGCCTGCCAATTTCTTCCCTGATAAGCCTTTCCCAATGGTTGGGTTAAACGATCAAGGTTGAGCAATTCCCCATAACGCGGATTTTGATGACCAACAACACCCTCATGGGTCCAATCGATCATTTCCATCCAGTAGGGAAGACGAAAATGACGATCAGACTCAATCGCTTGATCAAATGAGATGCTGTAGTCAGCCTGCCAATAGTCATGACGAACATTCTCAGCCGTATGAAATAGTCTTAACGGAGCATGCTCCCGCCGGCCAATCGATTGGTCAATCAGGTCATGCAGGGGGGTAACGAGGGGACGTAACGGCTTGGGGCACCAGCGCAATTTTTTGGGATTTGGATCAACAAAAGACCCCAAAATGAGCAAATCGGCATCCGAAGATGCTGTCCATCTAATCGCATAACCCATGGACTCAATTAAGTGAGGTAGGAGGCTTAAGCGATAATCACTGGGTAATCCAAGGGTTGCGATTCTAATCGTGGACATTATTCTTTATGATCGAGGTTTAGATTTGTTTACCCAAAGTGTCTGAGAGTTGCCTCATTTTATGACAAGCCAATCGATATCAACCCAGCAAGAGATTCCAGACTGGCTCATTTGGATCCAATGCCTCGCATTTGTTGTCTTGTATGCGGTTTGGATTTTGCCGGAGATTGTCGGCGCTCGAAATACCTCCATGATTGTTGGGGCAGTCGCGGGCCTGTACCCAATCTACGTCTACCGAAATAAGTTCACCCAACGACAGGCATTTCCGCTCTGGCTGATTGCAGCTCTCTTTGTTTGGGCCATAGTGCATTACTTTTTTTTTAGCCAAGATCCAGAGGCACAAGCGCGTGAGTTGCATCGCATCTGGCGCTACGCTGCGATTTCTACGGTCTTTGGGGTCGGGCTAGGGCTTTCGCTATCGGCAAAACCCAAGCAAATCTACTGGCAGCTCATTTACTTGGGGCTTTGCACTCCACTAATCATTTATTTGGTCAAGTATGTGCTTACGACTTATGGGACCTCTTGGGGATTGAATGTCCCCCTCTATTTACAAATCAATTTTGAGAGCCAGCCCTACTACATCCATAAAGTGAACTACACCATCTTTTGTATGCCGGCCCTGGCCACAGCCTTTGGCCTGATTGCCCAGCGATTTAAGCAAGCGCAAACACTTGCAAGTAAAGACATCATTTTTTTCTTGCTAAATACTTCAATTATTTTTTTTACTTTTTTTCTTTTCTATATCCAGAACATTAAAAATGCGATGGCGTACACTCTGCTGATTTTTATTTTGTTCATCCTTGCGCCGTTAAGAATCATCTTTTCAAGAAAAAGTAATAAATTACCGTCATTGGTTTTAACCGGCATCCTAGCCGCAATCATCAGCTATTTTACGTACCAACATGTTCAAAAAAACGACTCCTGGAAAACGCTGACCGCCGATGCAAAGATTGCCATCCAAAAAGAAAAGTACGACCACTGGAAGTGGGGCGGAGAAAAAGGCTATCCCCTTAACGAGTTCGGCAAGACGGTCTCTTCAACAAATTACGAGCGGATAGCGTGGGCGATTGAGGCCACCCAATTGATTCGCGATAATCCGGCAGGATACGGCCTAGTGGAGCTCTCCTTTCGTAAGCTCATGAACAAGACCTACCCTGAAGTGGCCAATGTCGGTAGAAATCTCTCCCACAGCCACAGCGGGTGGCTGGATATCATTCTAGGTCTGGGTATTCTTGGTGGCTTCCTAATCATCGCGCCGATGCTGTATCTCATTTGGAGCTACCAAAAGGCAAACGAAAATTTCCAAACCCTATTCGTTTGGTCGTTAACCAGCCTATTTTTGTGCTGGATGACCTCCGAGGTGTCGAGCACAGTGACGCTTATGAGCCTTATCTTCTCGATTGCGCTCGCCGGGGCATTCAAGCTAAAAATTAATCACGCAGAACCTTCACTTAGGTGACCGTCAAATCCTTGGTATTCGGAATGCAATGATTGCTTGCGAAGCCTGCTTTGCACGCGGACATTGAGTTTATCTTTGAAAATTGCGGCAACTAATTTGCGCCGCATCGTTAGGCGAGCGTTTAATTTTCAATAACCATCCAAGCAATTGAAAAGGGATGCTGCCGACACAGACAGCTAAAATAGGGATATGCAATCAAATTCCTCCCCAAATCCATCAAGCGACCTCGCCGACGAACTATCGCTCCTCGACATCATTGAGTTTATTAAAGAGTCCTGAAGAATCATCGCTGGCTTCATAGTTTTCGGTATCGTTGGCGCCAGCATTTACCTTTGGGTGGTCCCTAATTAGTACGAAGCCAACGGCCAAATTAAGATGGCGCAGATCGCAAACGGCAACAACATAAACCCCCTGGGCATCAACATCGGGGAACCGCAGGTGTTGATCGCCCGCATGGCGCTGCCGACCTCCTACCCCATGGAGACCATCGCGCTCTGCGGCCTGGTAGAGCAAAAGGATTCCGACGCCCTGCTTGAAAAAAAAGTAAAGCTTAGTATCCCCAAGGGGGTGGGCAGTACCGTGGACCTGAAGATCCGCGATGCCCCCAAAGAGATCGCCAAAGCCTGCGCAAACCCCGTCTACCAGCTCATCAAGTCAAGCCAGGCCCAGCTCGTGGCCCCCTATATCGACGAGGCCGGCAAAAAATTGAAGATCGAGGAGGAGCGCCTAGGCCGCGCCACCCAAGTCATCGCCAAGGCCGATAAGTCGGGCGTGGCCGTGAGTGCCTCCTACCTCGCTACCCGCGACGAGATACGCTACCTGCTCGACCAGATCTCGAACCTGCAAAACATCATAACTGGCAACGAAAGCCGCGCCGCCCACCTCACCGCCCCGACCTACGTGAAGGACCGGCCGGTCTTCCCCCAAAAGCGCAATAGCCTCGTAGTTGACCTGCTACTCGGGGGCTTCCTAGGACTTGTGCTGGCCCTAGCGCACAAGTGGCACCGATCCAACCGCGCGGCTCTTAAGCACTAAAACGTTATAGTGCGCCCTCGATACCCGGGTCCACCTGTCGCAGGCCAAAATAATATTTCTAGTATCCCTCTAACTAAGCGATTGAAAGAATCAATATCTTTCAAAATGAAATGACTTAGCTAAAAAAGTAGTGCGTGGAAAAACTGTTCACCCCCTGAACAACTGGTTATAATATTTTGTATCATTAGCTGAACCCGGCACCATCCTTGACGCCACCAAGCCAAATACATGATCCCATGACCACAGCCGCCACCAACGGTTCCCAAGAGTTATGGGCGCAGCCTTCACAAGAGCTACCGGGGGAGGAGTCGTTAGATTCAACCAAGGTCTCGGATGTTCACCTCAGACTCCTTAGCCTTCTGGAGCAAAACCCCGCCTGGACCCAGCGCCAATTGGCTGGCGCCCTAGGGGTGAGCCTCGGCAAGACCAACTTCTGCCTGCGGGCTCTCAAGGACAAGGGTCTCGTCAAGTGGGGCAACTTCTCGCAAAATCCCAACAAGCTCCAGTACATGTACCTCCTAACCCCCAAGGGCGTTGCCCAAAAGCTGCAACTAAACGCCCACTTTTTGCAGTGCAAGGAGCGCGAGTTTGAGGAGCTGAAGAGCGAGATCGCGCACCTACGAGCGGAGCTGGGAGACAGTAATACCAACCCCGTTACCATATCAGTGAAGACGGTCAAAAGCTCTTCGCTTAGCGCGAGCACTCCAGTGGGCCAAACGGCATGATTAAGGAAACATGGATTGCAGAGTATGGCCGCCCAGGTTGGTGATGGTCCCTTGGGCAGGTACGGAAAAGGGCTTACCGCAATAGAAATTAGTGCAGCGGTAACGCCAGTAGTATCGTGGGGCGTGGGGGCAGGTGCCCGGGATCGGGCATTAGTGGGCTTGATTATTAAGTGAACGTCAATAAATAGAATTAGTAAATGACTAGTTAACAATAATGATGCAGTAGTAAATAACTTAATAAGATTGAATTTAACCAAAATTGGAATTTTAAATGTTTAAACCTGAGGAATTAAACGAAGAGTCAATTGTGATTGCTGAGGTTGGGCAAAATCACCAAGGTGAACTTGATTTAGCGAGGGAATATATCAAAATATTTGCAATGGCTGGGGCAAATGTAGTGAAGTTCCAAACAAGAAACAATAAGTACCTGTTTTCACAGGAAGCTTACGAAGCCCCTTACCAGAGCGAAAATGCTTTTGATGATGTATATGGACTGCATCGAGAGAAGCTCGAGCTAAGACCTGAATGGCTTCCATTTCTCAAGAAAGATTGCGAAAAATATGGTGTTAAGTTCATGTCGACCCCATTTGATGAGCCTAGCTTAGATTTGATAGATCAGGTTGGTGTTGATATCATCAAAATTGCTTCTTTTGATTTGGGAAATATTCCTTTTATCAATCGCATTGCAAAAAAAGGTAGGCCAGTAGTTATTAGTGTTGGAGGGGGTAGAATTGATCAAATTCGTGCCAGTGTAAATTTACTCCTTAACCAAGAGGTGGAAGTGGCTGTTCTGCATTGCGTATCTGAATACCCATGTGAGTTTGACCGACTTGGCCTTAGTAGTATTCAGGATTTGAAAAAAGAATTCCCAAAATGCGCGGTCGGGCTTTCAGATCACTTTAGTGGCATCTTATCTGGCCCTGTTGCATATTTAAATGGTGCCAGGGTATTTGAGAAGCATGTCACGTTAAATCGATCGTGGAAGGGTACGGATCATAGCTTCGCACTTGAACCAGATGGTTTTCGAAAATTTGCTAGGGATATCAAGCGCACCCCGAAAATGTTGCCACCAAAGCCTATAGATGATTTGGGTAACGAGCCTGTTTTTAAGAAGTTGGGTAAATCATTGATTGCATTTGAAGATATTGCTGTTGGCCAGACTATTACATCAGACATGCTATCCGGAAAAATATTTAGCAATCAGTTTATCCCCGTTCGAGAATCAAATATGGTGATAGGCAAAATTGTAAAGCGCCCAATTAAAAAGGGTGAGCCTATTGAATACTCGCATTTGGAAGGTTGAATATAGTGGACTTTAGTAAAGCCCAGCTTGCGACTGTCCAATTGGTCGCCTTTGACTTTGATGGAGTCTTCACAGATAACATGGTGTATCTCAATGAGGAAGGGATTGAGTCAGTGCGTTGCTTTCGTAGCGATGGCTTGGGTCTTGGTAGGTTGAAGTCAGCGGGCATTAAGATCGTAATTATTTCTACTGAAGCCAATCCTGTTGTATCCGCCAGGGCGAAAAAGCTAAGCATTCCTTGCAGACAGGGCGTTGAGGATAAGGCGAAAGAAATCGTATCAATTTGTAAAGAGTTTGGCGTAGATATTGATAGGGCAGTGTTTGTTGGTAATGATATTAACGATATTCCAGCATTTGAGTTAGTGGGCTTTCCAATTGCTGTTAATGATGCGCACCCCGATGTAATGCCTTTTATCTCATACCGAACAAAAGCAATGGGTGGACGTGGTGCGGTACGCGAGATCTGCGATCTTATTTTTACTGCCAAAGTCAAAAATATTTAGGAAGGATGAAGCGGTGGGGGCGAAAGCTTTGTTTGATATTGCCAATGAGGTAGTTTGCATTACTGGGGTTTCGGGTAGGCTTGGGTCTGAGTATGCGAAGGCTTTTTTGGAGCGTGGCGCGAAGGTTGTTGGTCTCGATACGATATAAAATAATGCTATGGATCTAGGGGGTTCGAAATACTCTTCTAGTTACTTTTTTTGTTAAACTACAGTTACTAAAAAACCGTCTTTAAAAACAGCATTAGAGGAAATTTGTAGGAAATTTGGTGTACCAAGCGCTCTTATTAATAATGCCGCAATTGATTCGCCTCCATCCGCACCTGCTGAAGAGAACAGCTCATTCGAGGATTATCCAGAGTTATCATGGGATAAGGTAATAGATGTAAACCGGAAAGGGGTATATCAATAGGGATATAAATGAACTGCGATATTTATTAAGGATTTAAAACTTAAAAAATTATTAATTACAGGAGTAGTAAATAGAATTGAATCAAAAAAATTATACAAAGTAATGGAGATATTGAAGAATTTGATGAAGAGTAATATTTATTGATATGAGAGCGGAATTGATGAACCATATAAAATAATATATCGACCTTAATGAAATTGGACATAAATGAATATTTGGATTGTTATACCAGCGCGCAAAGGTAGCAAGGGATTTCCCAATAAAAATAAGTCAAAATTGGCCGGTCATAGCCTTATAGATTACACAATTGCAGCTGCTAAAAAATTAGAATTTGCTTCAAAAATAATATTAACTACAGATGATTTGGATCTTATCGAATTAGCAAGAGATAGGGGTATAGAAGCTCCATTTATAAGGCCAGCAGATAAATGCACTGATGAATCACGGGATTACGATTTTTGCAAACATTTATTAGATCATTATCAAAAAACTCATAAGCTTCCAGATACCCTTTTATTGCTAAGAATAGTAACGCCTCTTAGATATTTAGATGATTTACTTAATTCATACGAAATATTTAAATCTGGCAACTTTGATTCCTTAAGGTCTATTTGTCTAGCCAAGGAGCAGCCCTATAAAATGTGGGCAAAACTAGATGAGGCGAAAGATTTTAAGGGTGCCTATAAAATTAAACCATTACTCCAGACTGATAATATATATGAATGCTACAACGCCCCAAGACAAATATTACCAAAATCATATATTTCCACGGGTAGCTTTGAGTATATATCTGTAAAATGCGTACTGGAAAAAGGATCCGTTACAGGAACAAATGTATTGGGCTTTGAGGTGCGGGAAGAAACATGTGTAGATATCGATAGTTTTAATGATCTAGAGGAGGCCAGTAAAAGAATTGCACTCTCGGAGTTTATATCTCCATAAATATTTTAAAATTAGATAAAAGGGCATGTGAATGATGGAAAAAAATTGATAAAGCTATATAAGCTGTTAAATTTAAAGCAAAAGAAAATATTTTTTCTTGTGCTGATTATGCAATTTTTATCTACAATGCTCGAAGCCATAACCTTAATATCAATATATTCTCTGATAATAAAGGTAGCCCCCAGTAATAACAACTCCATTGTTGACAAAATAATTCAAAATTTATCAATAGAAAATTTGACTAAGGGGACATTGATATTAGCTACATTCTTGGTATTTTTTAGATTTTTTACACAATATGTTTTGTATAAGTACATATTTTATGTTGAAGCTGATTTAGGCTTAAGAATATTAGAAAAAAACTTTAATTTACCATATCAAGATGCAATCAAAAATCGTGCTGATAAATTAAAAAAAATTGTATTTTCCAGTGTGCCACAAATGATTCATCACGGATTATTGCCGTTAATGAATTTAGCTGGAAATATTTCTAATTCTATTTCTATAGTTTGTATTTTAATATTTGTAGGCGGAGAAAGTGCTACAAAATTATTATTGTCAATATTAATATTTTATATATTATTTTATTATTTCCTAAAAAAATATACATTTATTTTGGGAAAAAAAAGAGATTTTTCAGACAAAATTCGACACAATTTAGTTGAGGAATATTTAAGAGATTATAAACAAGCATTTATTAATAATACAATCAACTATTACAATAAATCAATTTTTAAATCAACAAAAGCTTTTAACTCTCAACATTTAAAAATCATATTGGCAGGACAGAGTCCGAGATATATATTGGAGTTTTTATTATATGCATCCGGAATTGTATTTATATATCAATTTAATTTGTATGAATCAAATTCTTGGAATTTTGCCCTGTACGGAACATTAATATTTGCAAGCATAAGATTAATACCGGCATTGCAGCAGATGTTTTTTAATTTTACATTAATAAAATTTACTGAAAATATCGTCTTGGAGAGTTTGCAATTCATGGAGGGGGACGATAAGGTCAAAAATTATATTGAAATAGATAGAAACTGGAAAAGATTAGAGTTAAAAAATGTTGAAATATCTTGCGATAATTTTGGAGAAAAGTCAATAAATAAAATTAATATAATTATTAACAGAAATGAAATTTTAGGGATATCGGGCGAATCTGGAGTAGGAAAAACTTCACTATTGGATGTAATTTTTGGACTAAGATCACTTAAGTCAGGGTCTTTGATAGTTGACGATATTAAAGAATTGGATTTAAAAAACGGTATCTTAAAATGGACTGAAAAATTATCATATGTTCAATCGGTTATTACCTTAGTGGAGGGTGATATCTATGTTAATATTGCAATGTCTGAAAATATAAACAAAAGGGATAGAGAAGAAATTGATAAATATTTGAAATATTTTAGATTAGATTATTTATCAAATGAAATGATCAAATTTTCATCTAATGGTGAAAAGCAAAAGATTGGATTGGCTAGAGCCTTATTTCAAAAAACATCAATCATAGTAATGGACGAGCCTACAAGCGCAATGGATGCCGTTAGCGAAGAAATTGCAATCAACGCATTAAGTGAAATCAAGGCCACAAGGACTATAATATTAGTATCGCACAGGCAGTCTCCTTTGGAAATTTGTGATTCTGTCTATAACTTAATCAAATAATATTTATATTTAAAATAATTATGAAGTCAAAAATAGCTTTACTTTTAACATTGTTACCCTTTTCTGCATATGCCTACACCGATCCTGGTACGGGAATGTTGTTGATACAAGGTTTGCTTATTGCAATAGGCATGGTTATCGCATTTATGAAAAATCCTATATCGTCTATCAAAAGTATATGGAAACATTATTTTTCCAAAGAAACTGAAACCAATAATGAGGAAAAAGAAAAATGAGAGATCCCACTTCAATAACGTACAAGGAGGGAAATTATAGGTATAGGATATTTAATCATGGCGATGAGGCGCTTGAATTTTGGGAGAATGCAAATGATTTAAGTCGGGATGTAATAGACTTATTTGTGCCAATAAACTGCAAGCTGGGAAATAGTTATTACTCACCTTTTTTAGAGCCTATAACAATACCATCCGAGTGGACGCCTAGGCAATTATATATAGCAGCAATGCATACACTTGATGTACAAGAGAAATTAAATTATTACGGCTATGAGTTAAAGGATGCAAGTGCCTGGAATGTAGTATTTAATAAAAATAAACCGCTATTTTGTGATCATGGCTCTATAGTAAGATTAAAAACAGATCAATGGTGGAGTTTCGGGCAGTATATTAGAAATTTTATATTTCCCTTGTTGGCTTTTAAAGTAAGAGGAGTTATACCTAGAGAGATATTTACCATTAGGAGAGACGGGCTCTCCTTAAATGATTTAAATAAATACCATATTAAATTTTACAATTCAAATTTTTGGACTTGGCCATTATTTATTTCTAAAAAGTCAGCAAGCAATGAAAATGAGTTTATTAAAAAAAGTACATTTAAATTAAATAAAATTAAAAGAAATAGATCTTTAATAGTTAATTATCTAAGGAAGTTAACTAATGCATGTGAGGCAAAAGAAAAAAATATTACAGTATGGAGTAGTTACGAAAAAGAGAGAGATCACTATTCTAAAGGTGACTTATCATCAAAAAATGATTTTATAAAAGAGTCGATTGATTATATAAAATGCGAAGGTATTAAATCGTGCATTGATTTAGGATGTAATAATGGAGAATATTTAAATACAATAATTAATAAAATACCTTCCATCACAAAAATATTTGGAGTAGATATCGATGTAGTTTCTTTGGATAATTCGCGTCAAAGAGTAGACACACTAGATACTGCACAAATTGATTTTGATAATATAACAATTCCTGGAGGAGCACTAGGTGATGAATATAGTGATATTTGGTCTAGAGTAGGACAATTTGATCTAGTGCTTATGCTGGCTGTTGTGCACCATCTTCATATATCATTGTCAATACCACTTGGAATGATATTTGAACGATTGGCTAAGTTAACTAATGAGTATTTAGTATTTGAGGCTATCTATCATAATGACGTAATGGCCCGTTTGTTAGCCAAACAAAGGAATAGAGATATCAATTACGTTACACAAAATTGGTACATCAATGAAATAGAGAAAAATTTTCAAATTATATCTTCGAGAAAAGTGTTAAATGAGGATAGAGAAATTTTTCTTTTAAGAAAATGCAGATAAATAATAAGATAATAGTTGTTAATGCGTTATTTATAAAAAATGGTGGTCCTCAAGTAATTTTAAATAGATACATTGAAGAATTATTAAATAAAGGGGCAAAAAAGTTAATTATTATATCTGCAATCGAATTAAAGATTATCAATAAAAAAATTTCAAATATATCGATAAAAAATTTTAAAAAATATAATTTTTTATCAATTTTTTATTATTTATATTATGGCGTAGGAGCTAGAATAAATAATTTAAATTTCGATTTTATTATATCATTTGACTATAGTTTAATGATAAAAAATAAAAATATAAAACAATATCTTTATATACATAATGCAATTTGCCTATTAAATAATAAAGATTTAATGGAAATAATAAATTATGATTATAAATACATATATTACAAATATCTATATCCTATAATTGCGATATTATTTTTAAAATATAAAAAAACAATAATTGTTCAGCAAAAAGAATTAGCTAAATTTTATGAAAAAAAAGGCATGTATGTTCTCATTCAGCCTCCATCACTCATAGCATCCAAAAACAAGGATTCCTCGCCTGTTTTATTTGACATAAATAAAAAAAAGTGCAAACCGGTTGAATATGTTTACCCTACCTCTTGTAAAGCTCATAAAAATATTATTATGATAATAGATGCATTTAATAAATGCAAGCACGATAATAAAATATTAAAATTAACAATTCAAAATGATGGCTCTAAATATTATTCTGAAATAATTAAAGCAATTAATGGAAATAAAAATATTAAATTAATTGGTAATATGGGGCATCAAGAATTAATGTTTTATATGAGAAATTCAAGGCCCATTATAATTTTTCCATCATTAATAGAGAGCTGGGGTTTACCTCTTGAGGAGGCTAGAGAATTAAATTTAAAAATTATAGTAATTAATAGGAATTATGCACATGAAACTCTTAATGACTATGCTAATGCATTTTATATCAAAAATTCTACGGATGGATGGACTTCAGCTTTTGACATAGATGAGTCCTAAGAATCATGCTTTTCACTGCCTCAGTTGTAATAAATAATAGAGTGTTGGATGAACTATTCGCGACATTAAAAATCTTGAATGATTCGAATAAAATAATAAAAATAATTTGTATCTTCAATGGTAATGTTGAGCCTAAATCCTTGCATGATCTAAATCTTGATAAAATTGAAACATACAGAGTGGAAAATAAAGGATATGGCGCTGCTCACAATTACGCAATTAATAAAATTTTAGAATTTAAGACTAACCATCTTATATTAAATCCTGATATAAAGATTGAAAAGAATCAGCTTGAAAGATTTCTTTTATGGTTTAATAGTTTAGAGAAAGTAGGAATTGGAGCCCCTAGGATTTCTAATATATCTAAAACTAATTCTATCTCTGCCTATTTAAATATAAGTTTTTGTGATGCAGTGCTTCGAAGAATTTCATATTCTCTTTATATGAAAACTAAAAATGGTCGTTCAGCGCAAAGCATAGCTAATTCAAAAAAAATTATTAGTGTAGATCTTGTTAGCGGATGTTTTATGGCGCTGAGCCACTTAATACTTAACGAGAAATTATTTGATGAAAGGTATTTTTTATACTATGAAGACTATGATCTTTGTAAATATGTTAAAAAAATTAAAAAATTGAATATACTGTTCAACCCAAATATTTATGTAATTCATATAGAGGGAAGAGAGTCTGCAAAGAAAATAAGCTTATTCTTTATTCATTTTGTATCACACTTAAAATACTATATTAAATGGTTCAAAAAATAATTTTTTATACAGATTACGCATCATTTGGTGGGCATGAAATAATGAGTGTTGAGCATGCTGTAATATGGTCCAAGATAGCAGATATAGAATTTTATATACATAAAGATAATAAATTACTTTTAGATTATATTGAAATAAACAAATATAATTTAATTTTTAAGGTAAATATATATAAAGAATATATAAAATCAAAATTTGAAATTTTTAATAAAAATATAAAAGATTATAACTATATTAACATTACTGATTCCATACTTATTCTTGTAGCCGGCGGAGTAGGTTCTTGTATATTGGGATACAAAATAGGGAAGCAATTCAAAGCCAAGAAAATTTATTGGTATTTGCCTATGATCTTAGTTCCAAAAAGCTTATTAAGCTATATTTATTTTAGATTTATTTTATTTGTTTATAAAGATGTAATAACGATAACAAAATTTCAGGCTAGAAGATTATTACGTTATAACAAAAATATAAATATTACTATACTAAGGAATTTCATTCCAAAAAATAAAATTAAATATGAGTTTAAAAATTTTGAAAGTAATAATTATAATATTATAAAATTAAGTTTTATAGGTAGAATTCATAAGCAGAAAAATATTTTAAGTCTGATTAATGCTATAAATTATTATTATGCAACTAAAATTAATTCAAATTTTGAAGTAGAATTAAAACTAATTGGTTGCGATGAGAAATCTGATATTTTCAAAAATTTATTACATTATGTTAATGGCGGATGGAAAATTATTGGAATTGCATGGAGTTCTAAACCATATGATAATTATATGGATGGTTTATTGTTGCCCTCAAAATATGAGGGTGACCCGCTAGTCATACATGAATGTAGATTGAGGAGAATTCCTGTTTTTTGCCAAAATCTTGAGGAATTGGATGATATTCTTTATGACTCTGAAAAGATAAATTTTAATAATAAAAATTTAATCTTAGATATTACTCGATCCTATAATTATTGCAAAAGGGAAGCTAAGAATATTTCTAAAATTGAGCATTTGCAAAACTATAAATTTACCAACGACTCACAAAATTTTTTAAGGTCATTAATTGAAAATACTAATAATTGAAGCAGATGATAGAAGAAATTTATATCTCGATATATCAAAAAAACTGGCTAAGGATAGTCATGAGGTCTATTATTTTATTTATCAAAACAATATATATGATGAAGTTAAGACGCATGTACACAAAATATTAACCCCAGATGATTATGTAAATGTTAAACATGAAGTGAATGGAGAGTTAAAATTAAAAAAATTTAAAATAGCTCTTCAATCATTATTAGATAGAATATATTGTCTTGATCTAGATATTGATACTACAGAATTAATTGAAAAAATTGAAAGAAGTTACTTAATAATAAAGAAAATATTAATAGATTTTGATATTCAAGTTTTATTGGGTGATGGAGAGGCGGAGCCTTTTATAATATGTGGATATGAAATATGCAAGGAATTGAATATTAAAAGTTATTCATTTAATCAGATATCCCTTTTGCCTGGAAAATCATTACTACTACCATGTGGATTATTGGATTCCACTGAATTATTCAAGACTGAAGTAAACAATTTAAATTATCCAAAGGCGGGAGATTTTGATGCGGAATTGACTATCAATGAAATTTTAAATGGTAGGGCTGAAAATATCTCATACTTTAAACATGCAAACTGGTTTTATAAGAAAAAAAATATATTTTTATCTTTTATTGAAATAATTTTTAGAATTATTCAAGTTAGACTTTACGAGATTAAGGAGATGTTATACCCAACAAATAATAAAGACTACTTTTTAGGCTCCAGAAAAATTATGGGAATAAGAGGGGTAATATATAGATTAAAAAGAAATATTAAATGTTCGATCATTAATTTATATATTAATTTAAGAAAATTTCATAAGTTAGATAAAAATAAATCCATACTATTAGGTATACAGTATAGGCCAGAAGCATCAACATCTGTTATGGGGACTAAATTTTGTTCGTTTGAGTATCTGTTATCTCAAGTTTCTAAAAATTTCCCTGGATATACAATAGTAGTTAAGGATCATCCATTGGCGTTCGGCTATTTGAGGATAAAAACATATTTTAAAATAATATTTAGTAGAGATATCTTAATATATGACCCATCCTCAATGTGTGAAGATGACTTTGAATTTTGTGTTGTAAACACATCCAATTTAGGATTTCATATGCTCCTAAAAGGAAAAAATAATGTAGTTGTAATGGGTGAGCCTATATATAAGGATATTATTGACAATAAAATAAACATTGATAAATTTCTATCAATATATAAAAGTTATTGTTTTGATGATAATTCAGATTTAGCTTACAAAATTTCAAAATATATAGTATGCAAAAACTAATAATAAAAACTTTCTTTGTATTTTTAATTGTTTTTCTTGCATTACAAATAGTCCCAAAAAAATATTATACAGCTATAAGTGGTAATTTTTATATTGAAGATTTCAATAGCGGAAAATATTTAAATACTACTCAAAATTCACAATGTAAAAATAATACATATAATTTCAAAGTAATTGTGTCAACATTTTCTGGGAATTCAAACCATATTTTTCTTATTGAGTCAGATGGGAAAATAATACCCGAGTGCTTAAATCAAATTTATTTAGAATCTGTAGTAAATAATAATATTAATAATAAAAAATATGCTAAAACTTCAGAAGATATGGAGATTACTAATCTTGAATCCTCTCAACCAAAAGATAAAAATAATAATATTAATAATAAAAAATATGGTAAAACTTCAGAAGATATGGCGATTACTAATCTTGAATCCTCTCAACTAAAAGATAAAAATAATAATAAGCAATATTCAGTTGATATAAGGAAGGATATTACTATTTTAGATTTAGATGTAATAACTTTTAAATATAATACGAAGTATGATTATGAAAGCCCGAGCCTATATTTTTTATTAATATATTCATTAATTGTGTCGATTTTCTATTTTATGATATGCAGAAAAAATATTTAATTATTATTGGATACAAAGATCTTAGGTTTGAACCTCGAGGGATTGAAAGGGTAATTAAAAATCAAATAGAAGCTCTGAATAACTATTCAATACTTCTAGTACATTATGGTAAACCAGAAATTTATTCTTATAATAATATTCAATGTGTAGCAATTGGAAAAAGTATTCTTAAAATTTCTTTATTAAAAATTTTATATATATATTATTGGAAATTTAAATATAGTGCGAATGTTTGCTCCCATAATGCATTATTAGGAATTTTATTTTTGCCAAAATATTGCTATGTTCATGATCTATTAAAGAATAATAATAGATATTCAAAGGCAATGTTCATAATTTTGAAATTCGTAGAATATTTAACATTAGCTCTTTCGTCTAATATAGCTACTATATCCAAATGTAGAATGAATGAAATCAAAAAGTTACCATTATTTAGCAAAAAGAAAATATTTCTAATTTATAACACAAGCAATCTTATTAAAAAGTATTGCAATAACAAATATGTATACTATGAAAACAAAAAAGTAATTAAATTATTATCAGTAAGAAGTTTAGAGCCCCGTTCAAATTTATATTGGTTAATTGACTTGATTGTTGATTTAAACAAATATAGTAGAAATAAATATTTATTAACTATAGTCGGGAGTGGGTCTGATTATATATATTTAAAACACTATATTGAATGTCATAATTTAGAAAATTTAGTTTTCTTGAGAGGATACATCGACGATTGTATTCTAGTTTCAATGTATGATGCTTGTGATGCAGTCATGGTAACGGCTTTATTCGATGAGGGTTTTGGTCTGCCTGTTATTGAGTCGTATAGTGCAAATAGGCCTGCATTTGTATCAAATGTAGATGCTCTACCTGAAATCGTTATCGATAAGAAATTTATTTTATCCCCTTCAATTTCAAAATCTAGGATGATTTTACATAAATTCTTCGAAGAAAGTACACCCTCATACGATTATATCGGCTATTTTAATAAATTATTTAGTTTCGATATTTTTAAAAGTAAGACAAATGAATTTTTTCATCATTAAAAATAAAGAATTAATTTTAACAATTTTATTAGCAATTTTAATATATTTTATAAGCCCCATCGGAGTCGATTGGCATAAATATTATCAATTGTGGCTTACACATGGGCTTCAATTAGAATTGAGGGCTGATATACCTCAATTTAATTACTATAATTTTTCCCCAAAATATCTTTCAAATTATATGGGGTATAACGATTTTAGAATATTATTAGGCTTGATATTTTTATTATCTATGAGTTATCTACTAAGATATTCATATAAACCGATTTGTTTTGTATTTATATTATTTTTATATTTATTTTATTGGGGATTGGATAGACAGATAATATCCTATCTTTTGCTTTGCACTTTATTTTACCTAATCGATTATAAAAAATCCCTTTATGTAAAAATTATTTTTTTGATAATATTTGGTCATCTTGCCATTAAAATCCATACCCCTTCATTTTTGGGTTTAATTTATATATTAATAATTATGGTTATTAATTTAAGTGAAAAAATAAACCTGAATTTTTTATATTATAAAATTATTAATTTTGTAGCGATACTATTTCTATTAATTATATTTTCTGCTTTAAACATAGATATATTCTATGCGCAATATTTATCTCAAGTAGAAAATTTATATTTTAATTTTACAATTTCTTATGGAATTATTATGAAATTGTTATTATTATTTGTATTTTTTCTACATTTTAAAAGTCTTAATATTATACACAAACCAGATATATATATTACATTTGTATTCATCCTTGTATTTATATTCGCACAGATTCTTTACCCTTCAATATTGAGAATAGAATTTTATTCATATTTTTTACCTCTTTATTATTTGATTAGTAAAATTACCAGAAATAATATTTATTGTGTAGTTGAAGTGATTTTCATTTTATTTTGGATATTTTTCAAAATGTACAAATGGAATTTGGTTATTTTCAATTCACCCCATTTTTTTATTAATTATATTATTTTTCCTTTTTTTTAAATGATTTCACTTTCTATTTTTTTATCAAATATTAACAACATTCTTGTTAATATATATTATTCCTATTATCCATTTAATTTCATAATTATATTTCTTATTTTAATCAGTATATTTTTTATATTAGAATATTTTTTTATTAAATTTTATTTAAAAAATATGGTATTTAAAAAATTATATTTTTTTATTTTATCTTTAATTTTATCTTATGTTACTTTGAGATTATTTTTTGAAAATAATATTTTATTATTTATATTATTACCTCTTATTGCGATAATTTATTATATAATTAGGTTTAGATCATTAATAGTAATTTTTTGTCTTATATTGGGACTTTTTATAGCGCAAAATTTCTCTGGCCCAATTAATAGCGGTAATTGGCCATCCAATTTGAAAGATCCAAAAATTGATTACAAGGTTTTGATTATTGTGGATGAATTGGATGCTATTGATGCTAAAAAAATGATTCCCAATTTTATTCAAGAACCCTTTTCCTATAGTGAATTAGACAGAATAGCATATAACACAGCAGATGCTTTTATAAGGTTGTTTTTCCCTTCAAGTAATCTAAATCAAATATCACCCTGTGGCATTCAAACTCTTTGTGATGGTATTCAATTCTTTAGATTTAATTCCGTATTTAATAAGGAAATTAGTGAGAAAAGGCTTTATAGTGGTTTTTATTTTCCTGGCTGTAGAAAATCTATTAATGAAGAATGTCATGTAAGTGCATTAATTGAATCCCCCCTTAACTCCTTGCAATGTTATATCAATAGAAATTTCAAAACTTTTTTTGTAGATTCCTGTAAACTAAAATATCAGTATTTCATTAAATTATCAGAATCCTTTCTCCTGGATCTTAAAAAATTTATTAATGTTAATAAGTCAGGTTATATAATCCTGCATGTTCCCATATCTCATCCGCCTGGACCTACTTTTGTTCTAGATGAAGATCTAAAAATTTACAACAAAAATGTAACCCTTTATATAAATGATGTATTAAAAATACTACAAAATACTAAATTTGAACTTGATGTAATATCCGATCATCCCCTTCGTACGGAGATCTGGTGTTACTCTGATTTCTATAATGATCAAAAAGCTAGTTGTAGTAAAATTATAGAGTCTGGCTATGGAAAAAGAACACCAATAATAAATTGGAAATGAAACCTATGCTTTACATGATTTTGCAATTCTAATATGAAAATGAGTAATAATAAATCAGTTGAATTTAATTATTTTTCAAAACTTAAAAAGTTCTTAAAAAAATTCCCTCTTCTGGTAAAAATTAAAAAGTCAGTTTTTTTTATCTTTAGTGATCAAAATGGGTTTAATGTATTGAATGTTAATAATACTTTCCCCCTTTTTGCACCCAATAGTGCGGGTAAGTATGTGGACAAAGCATCAATTACAATTGATTCAATTAATCAAACTATCCCCTATCTTCTTAAGATTCCTGGTCTTTCTTTGTCCATTTCTCCTGTATTGGATATCACTAATAACCCTTTTTTTACAAAAGACCAAGTTTCATCCTCTGTATTAAAAACTTTATTTGATCATTATGGGAGTGATAAGGCGAATTATCATAATTATCATCTTTTATATTCTTGGATTATTTCAGACCGAAATAGTTATTTAAATATTTTAGAAATCGGCTTAGGAACCAACAATCAAGATATTGTTTCTAATATGGGACGCATGGGGTGTCCTGGTGCCTCCCTTCGAGCTTTTCGCGATTATTGTCCAAATGCCAATATTTTTGGTGCTGACATAGACCGTGGAATTTTATTTGAAGAGCATCGAATTAAAACATTTTTTATAGATCAATTGGATCCTTGCGCCATATCAAATTTTATAGATCATATTGATAATTCATTTGATCTTATAATAGACGATGGACTACATAGTCCCAATGCAAATCTTGCAACGCTCAACTTCTCCTTAAATTTACTTCGCATAGGTGGGTGGGTTGTCATCGAGGATATTTCATTTGATGCTATTGATTTGTGGTCTCTAGTTTCTGCCATTTTGCCTGCAGGATTTAAATCGTATTTGTTTTCAGCTAAAGGTGGAATTGTATTTGCGGTGCAGAAGACGGCCTAATAAAATTTACTTGAATGACTGATTTATGTATTTATAGTTATGTATCATTTACCTCAAAATTATCGCTTTGATATTGACGGCTTAAGTGCTCTTTAAGTGTTTGCTGTTGTTACATTTCATGTCTTTCCAAACTGGATAAGGGGCGGATATATTGGGGTTGATGTTTTCTTTGTAATATTTGATTTTCTCATATCTAAAATTATTTTTGAAGATTTAGAAGTTGGTTCCCTTAGTTTCTACAAATTCTACTCTCCTCGTATTGCGAGAATCTTTCCAGCGCTTATTCTTGTTTTGGTTGCTTGTTTGGTTTTTTGTTGGTTTGCACTTTTGCAAAACGAACTCCCTATCCCTTTGACTTAGCCAGAGAAATAATGGCCGATTGATGGAATTCTATAAATGATGCGTAAATTGTTGGGGGTGAGGTCATTTCGAAATACTTAGAAGGGCCGATGTAATGGGCTGGTTAATGCTTATCTATCTTCTGGGGGGGGGCGACCCAACCAATTGGGGGTGCGAAAGGTCACGATTTGTCGATAGGTGAGGGTATAGAGAATCACAAAAACCACGGCACTTGCCATGAGCGGCGGGGTCGAGTGCCACCATAAGAGTGCTGGAATGATGCCCAAGCTTGAGAGTACCCAAAGGTAGGGAGAAGTTTTGGCATTGGCCCAATAGGACTGATTACCGCGGTGCACCCAGCGCATAATGCGTCGGTAAATGAGACTATGAAAATGCGCACCATCGGGCAGACCCGGGTTCTTGCCTTGATGGACGCTGCGCCGCCAAATGGTAAAGAGGGTCTCAAAAATCGGATAGGCATTGACCATAATGGCAAACCAGGGTGAGACGCTGGAATTGCGCGCTACTAATGTAATCGATAAGGTCGCAATCACAAAGCCAATGAGATAGGCTCCGCCATCGCCTAAAAAAATGAGACCCCGTGGGTAGTTCCACAGAAAAAACCCCGCAATCGCGCCGATTAAAATGAATGCGAAATGGAGCACTAAAGGATCGCTCACTTTAAAGGCTACATAGGCAATGGTAAGGCAAGTAATGATGGCCACCATACTGGCTAGTCCATTAAAGCCATCAATAATGTTGTAGGCATTCGAGAGCCCCGTGACTCCAAAGGCCAAAAAGGGTACTACAAACCAGGGGTGATTCAGCCATAGGTCGAGTGCACCAAAACCAAAGCGCATGGTGCTAATATCAAAAAGCCATAAAAATAGAAGACCCGCGATAAAGCCGGCGAGGAGCCGCATTTTCACGTCCACGCATTTAGTGAGATCTTCAGCAATACCAGCGATAAAAATGGGAAGACTGGCAACTAAAACTAGGACGAGGAGAGCGCCAAGCGTTGGGTTTACTATCCACTGATAGAGCGTTGCAACCGTAATCCCCATCAATATGGCCACGCCGCCAACGCGCGGGGTGCTTGCAGTATGAAATTTTTGGGGACCATCAAAATCATGATCGCCACTCACGTGGTTATGGAAGTGCTGGTAGCGAATCACAAGGCCGGTGAGGATGGCACTCGTTGCAAAGGAGAGAATTAATAACACCATCAGGCTATTATAAATCTTATAATTACTAATTTTGAGGATTAATTAGCGATGGGGCTTAGCCCAAAATTCTGTTCTGGAGTTATTTGGGTACACAATAAATATTTTTGGAAAAGTGATCAGTACGTACCGTATGAAAATGGTGGGTCGGGCGAGACTCGAACTCGCGACCAACGGATTAAAAGTCCGCTGCTCTACCGACTGAGCTACCGACCCAGATGGTGTTGCTGGATTCAATTCTGAATTAGCAAGAGATTTTGCCCG
>JACCED011284386.1_pt1 | contig 21249 bp, 20 predicted proteins | sample 7455021 | NCBI WGS metagenome assembly JACCED01 (sample SAMN15323456, study PRJNA562643) | freshwater metagenome | isolation source: river surface water | place: USA:Blue River Watershed | collected 2017-08-19
GGGGTGGGGTGGTCAATCAGCCGAAGACAATTTCCCCGACAAACGCATACTGCATCAGGGCATCGCAAGTAACAGCATCGTGGTCATCGGGAATCTCACGGGAAACAAGCATCTTGGCATAGTGTTCTCGGAGATGCTTGGGTTGCTTCTTGTCATTGACGAACTTAACTACCTTGCTGTGTAGCCACTGGGCAGTAATGCGATAGAACGGAGACATAATCTCATCATCTTCTGCGTTAACCATACGGGCAGATACGAAAGGATAAGTAGCAGTATACTCTTCATCCTTGCAGTCATTGTATCGCTTCCAGTTCTCAACGGGATGGCAACACCAGCCCCAAGAGCCACCGCCAAGGCCACCGCATTCGATAGCACCAGAGACGATATACCATAGGTTGCGTGAGTATTCCGCATCGATAGGATGTTCAATGCAAGACAGGTGATGCTTGCGAGTCTGAATAGTAATAGGAGGGATAGGGTCGGTCATAGGATTTCTTTTTAAGGATTGGGGGGAGGGGTTGTCAAAAGGCGGAAAACCCCAGTGAGCCAACAACAACAAAGTCTCACTGGGGTAAAACCTTTCGGTTTTATCACACGCCTGTTGGATACCAATAAACCAACAGATTATTCGGGCTTACTGACTTTCTTCTTCTTCTTTTTGCCCTTCTTTTCAAGAGCATCAAGACGATTCTTGATTTCAGTAATAGCCGTATCAAAAGGCTCTAACTTGGCATAGTCAGGCAAGTTATCGATAGCATCCTTAACTTGCTCTTCGACATAGTCAGAAGTGCAATAGTTATTATTAGAAAGGAAGCACTCAATCTGCTCATCGATGTTATCGTTGGTCAGGAACTCACTGAAATCGTAATCATTCAGAGGACTGAAATCATAGTCATCAGGGTCAAAGTCAGACTTGCTGACATAGTCATTTTCTTCCGTCTTCTCTTCGACCTTAATCTTGATAGATTCAATCTCATCAAGAGACAGGCCAGTAAGCCAGAAACAGAACTTGTTACGAATGTATGGGATAGGGTTGGTCATAGGATTTGTTTTTATTGGTTAGGGGGTGGGGTGGTCAAATGTCGAGGGCATTTCCCTGACGAATCACCTTGTCTACGGATTGTTTGACTTTGGTGTATTTGTCGAGGCGTTCCCTATACTGAACACATTCTTCTTCTTTGTTCATGTGCTTTTCTATTTCAAGAATCATAAACTGTAAGGTTACGATTTCTTTCGCCAGAATTTCTTGCACTTCTGTGAGCGTATTGAGTGCCTGTTCAAGCACGATTTCTACCATTGGATTGTGAGCCATAATTATTCTCGTTCAGCCTTAATTTCTTCGATGATGGTTGCAAACATTTCTCCGTAATGGTCGAGCAACGCTTCGTGCATACGCTCCCACAGGTCATACTTCTCGTCTTGGGTAAGAGAGATGTCATCATCATACATTTCAATATCTTCGTCTACGAGCATGAACACGCACATTTTTGCTTCTTCTGCAATCTTGTGAATCTTGTCAACTGCTTCGCTTTGGATTTTGGTATTCGGGTTGGTCATGGGTTGGTTTTTTATCGGATGGGGGGTGGGGTGGTCAAATGGTTGGGATGGAGGGATTCGAACCCTCGACTTAGCCCTTATAAAGAGCCCACTCTAACCGCTGAGTTACACCCCAGAAAAGGAAAGCCTTGTGCTGGGATTGAACCAGCGACCCTCTGTTTACAAAACAGATGCACTACCACTGTGCTAACAAGGCAAAATTGTCCCGTGAAGGAATCGAACCTTCATTGATGGTTTAGAAAACCACTGTTCTATCCGTTGAACTAACGGGACAGAAAGCATTACTCTACCGACTTGGCAAGATTGGCGACAGCCTTATCACGCTCCTTACGGGCATGACGGAATCGTTTCTGGTTAGATGCGTTTGCAGGATGACCGATAGACGGGTCTTTGCAAAGCACCTTCAAGTCTTCAAGGACTTTGGTGAGGTGGGGATAAGTGATGAGATACTTCTCAACACGGGCTTGTTCTCTTTGGTTCATATTATTCGGGGATTGGGACAAAAACTGTATTATCGAGTTGAACATAACCCTTGTGGGATTCTGTAACTTCAATCTCGCTGGTGATGGCACACATCTGTATACCTGATTTGACAGTTCTATTGACTGTGTCAAACAGCAAATGTATAAAATGTTTGGCTACTTTTTCTGGCTCATTGTCGGGGTTTTCAATACAAAACTCTATATTGACATCGGCAGATACAGTCGTGTTTTTGTTAAGCGGGTCTTCGCCACGCTCTACAATCAACTGTTCAACACTTTCAATGTAAGTGTATGGGGTGCTTTTTGTGATAGTAAAAAATTGTTTGATGTGCTTTTTAAGTTCTCTATTTATACGCTTTGTAATCACAGCATCAGATTCTTCAATACCAACAAGAAGGTATTTAACTTTTAGTTTTGCCGCAAATACCCAGCAAAGTCGGTCAGTAATTTTCATTAACATATTTTATGGATTAGGGGGTGGGGTGGTCAAGGTCGTTAATTTTCAACTCGGTTTCCCAAGGGTCTTTGTGGTCAACAGTGACAATCACATCGACAAACGGCCCTTTGTTGTGAAACCATTTTGATACTGAAAGCGAAGAAATATTAGAGTCGTCAACGATATATCCAGACTTAACTAAACAGTCTAATACCATTTTAACTAGATTATCGACATCGGGGCGTGTCACCTTTGCCTCAATGATTGAAGCCCCTCCGTTCTTACGCCTATGCTTTTCAAGCAAGGCATAACCAAAGTTTACGCTTACACGCAACGGGCCAGCAATAGGCTCAGGGGGTCTCCACTTTACAAGGTATGCCTGAAAAGTTTTCATCCATTTTGTGGCATTACTGTTAGCCATCTTTCCTACGAACATACTGCCCGTAGATTTATTCTTTAAAATGCGTAATGCCGCCTGATGCGTGGGCGGAGGTTCAATAGGAACTCTTATATTGACAATCTTTGGGAGGCTCATCGGCGGCCCCCAGACATACCTTCAATAATTGTATTAAAGACTACATAGATGAAGCAGGTCAATACTCCAAGGATTACGGTGAATATAGTGGTTCTCATTCTCCCAAATACTACTTGACGGGGGGTGGGGTGGTCAAGTAGAATGTTTGACGATGGAATATGAGCCGAAAAAGGAACTGATTCGCAACAATCAGAATTACAGCAACGGGACGCAGATTGATGCTGAACGCCGAAAGGCTTGCATCGACATGCTCAACGAGGGCAAGACACGCAATGAAATCAGAGAGGCTACGGGCCTGTCTGAACATAGCATCAGTGCGATAAAGGCGGACACGCAAGGCTTGTCCGATAAGGATTGGAAGACTAATATGGCTAACATTCTTAAGTCCGCTGGCCTCAAGGGTGCGGGTAGGCTTAACAATGAAATAGAGAACATTCATCCCAACTTTCTGCCTACTGCGTTGGGCATCATTATCGACAAGATTGCCATCCTGCAAGACCAGCCTACAGCGGTGGTTGAGCATCGTATCCAGAGAATCTCTCAGGATGACATTAACAAGATGCTTAAGGGAAGCGAGGCCATCGTGATAGATGTCCAGCCAGAACCTTCGCTTGACAACCCCACCCCTTGATGGGTATACTGGGGTCGTTATGAACCATGTAAAATTCTCTGGGCTATGGATGCCCAAAGAAGTGTTTGAGACTTCCTCTCTGACACTTATGGAGAAGGTATGCTTCTCGCTAATCGACTCGCTCGATGGCGATGAGGGATGCTTTGCCTCCAATGTATACCTATGCAATGTCTTGGATGTAGAGAAGAGACAGTTGCAGAATATCCTATCTAAACTTATTGACCGTGGGCTCGTCCTGCGTCAATACACTGAAGTGGGACGCAGAATATTGCGGACGGTGCATTCTAATGCACTTAGGGATGCACTAAATTGCACACCCCCCATGCAATCTACTGCACCCTCCCCATGCAATCCGTTGCACCCATATATAACAGTAGATAAAAAAGAAGATAATACAAAGATAAAGGGGTTGGTCGGATGGCCTGAATATCCCTTTGAATCTGAGGAATTCCACAAAGCGTGGAACTCTTGGATAGATTATCGTAAGGAAATCAAGAAGAAACTCACTAGGTCTACTGTTGAGCGAGTCTTCCAAGAGATGAAGAAGTGGGGAGAGGCTAAGGCCATCATCTCCATTGACACTTCTATCAAGAACGGCTGGCAAGGACTCTTTGAACCAACCAAAACTGATTCTGGTAAAACCCTAACCAAACAAGACCACCAAAATGGCTTCTAAGTGCATACATTGTAAAGGGGACGCTATTCCTGTCTGGAACACCCAGTCGAAGAAGTTCGACCTGAACATCAAGACCTGCCAGCCTTGCAGTGAAAAGGAGACCCATTGGGACTATCCTTTTATCTACAAGGAAATCTTTTCCCGCAAGGGGCTGGAGTTCGCCACCAAGCATCCCGAATACCCTGTGGCTTTCCTTAACACAGATAGGGCTAGGAGCCCGATTTACGATAAGGCCGAGGCATGGGAGCCCAAGGACGACAAATGCGGTCTAATCCTCCACGGAGAGACGGGAGGAGGTAAGAGCCGAGCCGCATGGCTAGTGTTCAATAAACTCTGGATGCGTAACTTCCCTGACCGAAGCCTGTTCTTACAGATGCGTAAGTTCGAAGGGCTCATCGAGAAGGGCTTTGACGACAGAGACCACGGCAAAGTTCTTGACATTCTCATCTCCTGCCCCGTTCTGGTATTGGATGACTTGGGCAAGGAGCGTCTTACCCAGCGTCTGGAGTCCGACCTTTTTGCGGTTCTTGATGAGAGAACCAGCAACCTGAAGACTACAATCATCACGACCAATTATACAGGCGACAAACTTGTTGACAGGTTCCAGAACAAGGAGACGGGCGTAGCCCTAGTGCGAAGACTGCGTGACTATTTCGTTGCCATCTCCGCTTGATTCCAAGTTTTAAACTTGTAAAAATTACCACTGCATACCTACGGGTAGGCTTGGTTCATAATAAAAAAACCGAAAGGTTTCTGACGCAATACGGGTGGTGCTGATTGCGTTAGTTTTTTTCCACTTGACCACCCCACCCCCATCTGTTTATAACCAAACCCGAACCTACCATGAGTGATTACTCAATCCCTGAGAAGTCTTACGAAAAGATTTCCGAACTGCATAAGAGTCTGATTAAGGCTCTTGCTGAAACCAAGGACATCCATTGGGATGCCAAGAATCCGTTTCATAAAAATAAGTATGCCACCCTTTCGGCACACTTGTCTGAACTGAAACCGATTTTTGCCAAGCACAGTCTGGCTATTCTTCAGATGCCTTACTCCGATGCTGGCTTCGATAACCACACCACAATCGGCATTAAGACAATCATCATTCACGCCAATGGCGAAAGCATCGAGTCCCGTCTTACTGTGCCTGTCACTCCTGAGACCAGCGGACAACAGGCTGGTGCGTTGCTGACTTATCTGAGACGCTATTGCTTGGCGATGGTGGCGGGTGTCGCAACAGAAGATGACGATGCCGAAACAGACCGTCAGGCTCGCCCTACAACCGCCACTACGGGCCAATCCCGCAGTGGTGCGGTGGCCCCGCAAAGAAAGTCCGAGCCCGTAGAAGATATCGCTCCGTCTCAGAACTCTGCAAGCACCTCGACATCCGCAGATATCGACCCGCAGATGCCCGTTCCCTTCGGTAATAACAAAGGAACTCCCATTGGAGACCTGCAAGGCAAAGACCTTGAGTATTGGGCTACCAAGTGGGAGCCTCGCCCGTGGGAAAAGACTGGTCGTGTCAGCCCCAAGGACGCTAAGTTGAAGGCCACTGCTGTGGCTCTCTACGAGAACGCCAACGGCTCCACCTCTGCCGAATCCTCCGATGAAGTTCCTTTCTAAACTAGCACTCATTATGTTTCCGTTCCTATCTGCATTCGCTGGCAAGAAGCCTAGCGAACCCACATGCAACTACGAACTCATTCAGGCATTCCTGCCTAGACTCGCCGCAATCGAGTCTAGCGGGAACCCGAATGCGGTTGGCGACAATGGAAAGAGTCTTGGACTCTATCAGATTTCAAAGGAGGCTTGGCGTGATGCCACCGACTACTGGAGACTGAACTGCCCAGAGTATATGCAAGAACTCTTTGATGGTCTTGGTAACAACTACAAGAAGGAGTGCATGAATCCTGATTCTGCCAAGTGGGTAGCCACCTACTATCTTCTGTATCTCGCAGGTCGCATGGAGCGAGCCAACAGACCCGTCACGATGAAGAGTCTCTACATGGCTTACAATTGCGGATTCAGCAAGGCCGACTCGTTTAACTTCGACATGAACCACTTCGCCATCTCTGACAAGAGACGAGCGATTTTTATCAGGGCGGCTACCATTATCGATGCCGACTTGACCACCCCACCCCGTAAAAAGTAAAACCCTTATGACCATGAACCGAGCAATATTCAAAAACGCCAAACTCCAAAATAACCTAGAGGACAAGGCATATCGACAGGCGGACGGCATCAGCCAGTCCGAACTCAAGCCGATGCTTATCTCCCCAGCCCACTACAAACAGGCTAAGGAAGAAGTCACGGAAGAAACAGATGCAATGCGTCTTGGGACGGCTACTCACCTAGCCGCATTCCAACTAGAACACTTCCACAACGAAGTCGTCATGTCTCCGAAGTTCGACAAACGAACTAAGGACGGCAAGGCTGGCTGGGAGCGATTCCAGCATGAGAACGCTGGCAAGTTGTGCCTTAGCGAAGACGACTACAGCAAGTGCATCGGTATGTCCGAAGCCGTTAGAAGCATCCCGCTGTTCAGCACCCTGACCCAGTATGGTAGCCCTGAGGTCAGCATCTTTGCCGACTATGACCCTGTCACCAAGGTCAAGGGCCGTCTGGACTGGTTCAATGACACTGCTAACTTTGTCTTAGACCTCAAAACGCTGGGCAAAGAAGCCAACGAGTTCAACATTAAGAACACAATCAGAGACAGGGGCTACGATTTTCAGGCCGCATATTACATGCAACTGCTTAACGCAGTCTATCCTGACAGAGTCTTCCGCTTCATCTTTGTCTTCGTTGAGTCGTCCGCACCCCACGGTGTTCGCTTTGTGGAGATATCTCCCCTGCGTCTTCTTGACAAGGTCAATGACATTGAGACTTGCCTCCGACAACTGAACGCCTCGAAAGCGTCTGGTATTTGGGCTGGTTACAAGTCTGAAATCGTAACCCTTGACATCTGAACTCCCCCTACCATGAAAATGTCAGGACTTGACGCATACAAACTTGCGTTAGCAAGAGGTTTGTCTGGAAAGGAGGCCGCATACGAGTATGGTATTAAGTATCACACTCTATGGACGGCTGGATTCCGTCACAAGTTACCCCCTCTTGTGAAAGACAATCGTAGGAATACCATGTATCTGAACATGAGTGATGAGCAACTGCTTAATTACCATGCGTCACTTATATCGGAAGTCCAACACATCGAGAAAATCATTTCCTCACGGCCCACGACAGTTCAGCCTGTCGCTGGGAAGTGATGACGACTACGAAGAACCAGAAACATTTGAAGAACTCATATGGCTATAGACATGCCCCGCAAGACCTCAGGTTTAACCCTCCTACGACTAGTAGGGGGAAGGGCGATAAAATATAAACGATACGCAACATTTACGCATGAACAAATCCAAGCAATCATCGAAGAAGTCGATAAAGTCTCTCCGAGGACGCACAGGACACCGCCAAGGCACACCAAAGCCAAAGCAAAAGTGGACTAAGTTTGTCTTCTTCTCCGACAACCACGGAAATATGGAGGACACCTCATGCACTGACGCACTGGTGTCTTTCATGGAGCGATTCCAACCCGACTATCGCATACACGGCGGAGACGGATTTGACATCAAGGCTCTCCGCAAGGGAGCAGAAGGCAAGGATGTCAATGACTCGCTTGAGGAAGACATCCGCATGGGAATAGAATTCATTAAACGAACCAAACCGAATGTATACCTTTTTGGAAATCACGAAGACAGGCTATTCAAAACTATGGAGTCTAGCGGTAGTGGCATCATCAGGGACTATTGCAAGGAGATTATTGACTATATTGTATCGACCCTAAAGGATGTCGGTTGCAAAATAATCAAGCCCTATCATGCGGAAGAAGGAACCTTCCAACTTGGACCCGTAGTGTTCTGTCATGGCTACTCAGCCAACCAGAACAGCGTTAAGGAGCATGCCATCCACTACGCTCCCAATGGTGGTGCTTGCGTCATAGGCCACCTGCATACTATCATGCAAGCCAATGCCAAGCGTCACAAAGGCGTTGTAGGCTTCTGTGCTGGCTGGCTAGGCAAGCAACGCACCGCAGGCTACGCCAAGAATCACCTAAATACCTCTACATGGGGCAACGGCTGGTGCTACGGGTGGGTGAAGGGCAAGGAGTGGAAGATACTTCAGGCCCATAAGGTCGGAGGCCAGTGGGTAGCCCCCATTGATTTCCTAGCCGAATGATATACGAATTCCGCAATCCTATGCCAGTAGAAACACCCCTTGGGTATGGTATGCTGGTGTATGTGCGGGACGGCGGGACATTCTCAAACGATGTCTTTGCTATCGTCCTACAAGATGGCGGACTACGCCACATGACTTCAGACCAATTCAAATTCCTCATTAACAATACATTTAATATCCGTGAAGAATAAACACCCTAAACAAGTTGGAATGTCCTGCAAGAATACCCGCTTCATCAAGAAGGGGCTGACTTGGGAGGAAGTCCAGCGAGTCGAGAAGGCTACCAAAGCCGACAAAGAAAGATGGGAGCAACTATTCAAACTGAACAAATGGACGAAGATAACATAAAAAACCTACTCTTTATGACCAGACAAGAACTCAGAGATGAGATTGTCAGACTTAGAGAAGAAGTTAAAAAACTTAAATGCAACCAAGATACGCCACCAACAACTGCTCCAGATGCAAAACCGAATACATCTCAGACTGGAAGCATATTGAAACAAGGACAGTAGATGTGTTCAACCTAACCTATATATACCATGAATACGAATCAACCTGCAAGCACTGCGGCAGACGACACATCCTTGAAGAACGAGAGGGAAGTCAGTTTGGCAAGCCGAGTCCTAAAAGAAAGAAAAAGTAGTTCGTCTATAGTATCCGCTGGTCTGTCGCTAGGTGTCCATCCTAAGGTCATCGAAGCATACCTTCCTGAACTTCTTGAAGCCTCTAAGAAATACAATGAACAAAACAAAATTAAGTGAGATAGAAAAAGCCTTTCTTAAGGTATCTTCAATTAAAAAGATGCCTGACGAAGTGCCAGACTGCTGGTGGACCTCTGAGGATTACATCAAGTTGCATGGCGTAAGCCAGTCAACAGCCAACAAGCACATCAAACTTCTTTTACAGAAGGGTCAGATTCGCTCTCAGAAGTTCCTGATTGTTTGTCAGGACAAGGCTCTCCATCAAGTGCCACACTATCACTTGATTGACAATAATGCCGAACCTTCTTCTCAACATGGAAAAGCCTCCAAAGCCCGAAACCGAGCGAAATAATAAATGTGGATGCAATCGTCCATTTAAACCACGGAGCCTCCACGACATCTTGTATGACGAGTGGTGCGGCAATGATTCCTATACCTACAGCGAGAACAAAGCCGCCTTCCTTCATCCCCCGTCCGACCCACATACCAGCAACAGAAAGTGCGACACCTGCAAGGGTGAGTATTGAACCAAGCCAGATACAGGCATCCCGAATGTCCTCATAGGCTTCGGCTTTAGACAGGGACTCGATTTGTGCATCGGCTACAGCCACGGCTGTCCATGCCTCGTTGAGTTCCTGTTCTAGTTTCTTGGTTTTCTCGTCTTCCTTGTCCAACTTCTTGACATCTCCAATACTCGCCGCCCATTTCCTTATTTGTTCTTGGGAGGGTTTTTGAATAGACTGGAGACGGTTGATAGTAATTCCAATAACCCTGTCACTAGGTTCACCATTCTTTCCAGAAATGGCTCCGAGTGCCGCCGCCGCTTCAGCCGCTTCGTTTTCGATGTGTGCGATATACGCTTCTTTCTTTTCATTCAGCGGAGCCACTGGGGGTAGTGTGGCGGTGGTTGGGGTAGGGGCGGTTGAGCATCCGACAAGGAGCAACGCCAGCAGTATTACTTTTTCCATAACTTGTTAAGAAGACTGTAAAAGGTCTTCTCAAAGATGTCAGGTGCAATCGCTCCACTTATGGAGAACAGTATTGACTTGTATAGAGGGTCAATCCCTGCCCCGTGAAGGGCGAAATACATCAGCACCCCAACGATACCTCCAGCAATGATTTTTTTGACCCACACAACAGCCGTCTGCTTTTCGTTGGTCAATATCATTCTAGCCACCATACCCATAGCCCCAAGTAGGGCGACAATCCAGCCGCCTTCCTTGAAGTCAGCGGCGGCTTTGGTCAGGTCTGGGTCTGGCGGGAGGCTCATCGCTTAAAGTAGTGTTTGAAGATTGCGTCACAAGCCTCCTGTTCGTTGTCCCACACGGACATCAAAGCCTTAGCAGGGTTGAACAGTCTCCACTTGCTAGGTCCGCTTTGGACTATCGAGTAGTTGGCAGGATTGACATACATGACACCTTCGGCCTGACCGCCATTACCCACAGGGTATTTGACGATGTGAGTCCTGAATGTGGTCAGCATCTTATACGCCGCAATCTCGCCCTGAGACGGGTTGAAGTTGAAGGGCTGGACAATCTCCGCATTCGGGTTGCTAAGCGGTCCTGCTGGCAGTCTGGGGGCTCCAGTGGAGTTCCTAAGGCCAATCTGTGACGGCGTGATAGTGACATTAGCCACGGCATCAGTGTTAGCCGCCGCACCAGCATTGACAGAAGCGGCGAACTGCTCATTGGCTCTGGCAACAGTAGCCGCTAGAGCCTGACGGTCCAAGAGGACTTGATTGATGATGTCAGTCAGCGTAGCCTTCTCGCCAAGTTTATCGATGGCTGTTTCAACCATCTTCTTGGCATCGGCATTGGACATTCTAATGACCATCTTAAGGCCGATGATGGCGTTGCTGAATTCAGGATGCTGGTGGGCCTTGCGTGTCGGGGTAGCAGGGGGAGGTGTCGGGTTCTTCTTGACCTGCTGGGCGACCTGAGTGGCAGTCTGTTTGGCCTGAACGGGTGTCATAACAGGGGCGGAAGACTGAACAATTTGGGAAGTGTTAATGCCTTCACGCTCAGCAAGGACACGCATCATCATGTCATGTTCTCTGATAGCAAGTTGAGCCTCTTCATAAGAATTGACGACAGCAATGCGTCTCTTCTCAAGTTGGTTGCCCTGTCTCCATGTATCTTCGTGAGCCGCCATCCAGACATAAAGAGCCTTGTTGTTATTTCCAACGCCCTTCCATACGACATATCTCTTGTCCTTGGTAGCGACAGACTTTCTGTTTCCATCGCCAGTCATCTCAAGCGTGAGGTTATCCTGTATCGCAAGGACATCCTTGACGGCTTGCTGGTGCTGAGCCGAGCGAGCCCCAATCGGGCCGACTTGCTCAACCGTAGCAACCGACACAGCAACTTGTTCGGGAGGCTTGACCGTGTTGGCTTCGGCTTGGTCCTTTCGGGATGTTTCAACTTCAGCCTTGGTCTCAATCTCAACCTTTTTCTTTTTCTTCGGGGGAGGCGGAGCGTCTTCAACAGAGGGTTCTGTGATGTCCACATCGTCATACGCATCGACATTGGGCGTATCCTTTGCTTCGACAACAGGAACACTCTTTGTTTCTTCTGGGCCTTCGTAGGGGAGAGGCTCATACGGCTCACCTGTCATCTCAGCCATAACCTTTCTCATCTTTTCCCTCTCTTCATGCTTAGCCCTGCTGTTTTGTTCAACAGGAGGAACGGCCTGACTAATCTGGGGCGTGACAGGTTCAGTTCTTTGGACTTCAAGAGGCTGGACGGGCGGAAGACCTTGCTTTTCTCTGGCTTCAGCCTGAGCCTTTTTGTGGGCTTCCTCTACACGCTTAACTTCAGCCTCCATTTCGGAGAGTTCGGGAGTATTCTGAGGCTCACCCTTGGGCTTCGTTGTCGCAGAAGAACCACCCTGAGAAGCACCACGCTTAGGCTTGGTTGTTTGAGCAGTAGGTCCGTCTTCCGCATCTTCAATCTGTTCGGATGCAGAAACAGGCTCGTCCTTGGGAGCAGTGGCATCCTCAAGTTTCTTAATCTTTCTAAGATTCTGTTCAAGAAGCCCATTCCAACCAGTAGCACCAGTAACAGGGTCACGACCACTCTGGGCTCTTCTTCTGACTTCCTGCCGTTCGGCGGCTGTCATCAGTTTCTTATTTGTCTTATTCTGTTCGTTGTAAATTCTGTTGGCTTCCCTGAACATGAACAAGGCGAACTCTTGCTGTAGTTTGTAGACAATCTTTCTTGCTTCCTTTTTAACCTGTTCTTCGGTAAGGATAAGTCTTCTTTCCCCAGCCTTTTTAGCGGCATCAGACTGCCTTCTGAGTCTTTCTCTGATGTTTCTTTCAATAGACCTCGTCTTGTCCTTGAACCCTTTTACTGGCTGACCATCCTTGTCGAGAGGAACTTCTGCGGCAAAGAATCGGTTAATCATAATCTTGCCGTTTCTTTCTGCAAACTGCTCTTCGAATTCACGCATCATTTCCTTGACCTCTTGATGGCTAATGTCGTCAACCTTGATGCCCTTTTGCTTGGCAAAGTTCTTTTTCTTGTCACGAATCTTTGCACCAGCAAAATCTTCGGCAGAACTGTAGAACATTTCTTCAAGAGTAACACCAAGTTCAGACCCGCCATTTTCAGAGACAATGTCGTAATATTTTTCTACAAACTTCTGCCTCATCGCTTCTCTGGCTTTCTCCATCTTGCCATTGGCGTTCTTTTGTTCTCCAAATGTCCCAGATTCGAACTCGTAAGTTCTAAAAATTGTAGAAATTACTTCTTCTGTTGTGTCTAGTAGTTCTGGGAAGTCTTTCAAGACCTCAACGAATTCTGGCGGTCCTTCAAACTGTGTAAGCATTGCTCCTTCAGCAGAAATGAAGGCAAGCATCTTTTGTTCTTCTGTCCTGTCCTCCATTTTTTGCATCAATTTATCAAAATCAATGTAAGAAGGGTCGAATGTAGCGTCTGCAATGTTTGAGTTAAGCCTGAAGCCCCAAAGGTGCATAAGGCCGACAAGAGCAGAAATGCCTCTTCCGTTCAGGTCCAATGTCTTGATTTGCTTTATCACTCTGTCGGTTTCCTGACGCAATTCCTCTATCTCAGGAGGATAAACTGCTTCAGCACCAGCGGGGGCTTTCTTCGACTTGACGATTGTTCCGTCCTTTGTTCTCCACTGCAACGGATTAAGGTCTTCATCAAAGTATTCAGAGTTCTTATATTTATTATAAAGGTCTCCAAGTTTGATTGTGGGAGGCGTTCCTTCAATACCTCCAGTTTCTCCGCCAAATCTCCAAGAGCGTTCCTTAGGCTGGGGCTTATTTTTGCCAACATCGTAAGACCTAATTGTTTCCTTTGACATTTTAATGGCGTCTTCAGCCATAGCCATATACTCTTCATCCGTCTTAATGTCTTCTTGAGTAAATTCTATAGTTTTTTCACTAGCAACATCATAGTTGGTTGTTCCAATCTTAGCCTCATCTGACTTTTTTAGCATCTTTGCCACTTCTTCTGTGGTAGCAATTTCTGCATAATATCTAACCTCATCGGCATAATTTACGCCATCATCAGGAGTGTTCTTTACTATATATTCGATGGATTCAGACCTTTTCTTTGCCTCTTCTGTGGCAACACGCTTAGCCTCTTCAGGCTTCATGCCTTCCTCTTCGATAAGCCTTTCGGTTTCATCTTCGATATAATCTTGTTCGTCAAACTCTTCCTTGAGCGTATATTTCGGCTCCTTTTCATCGGAAATTTTGAAAGCCTTCTTTATACGCTTCTTATCTTTGTTGGCTTCTTCAGCAAGGTCTTCCTTTGTTTCAAGTGAAAGGCTTCTAAACCAAGCCATGTCTCTTTCAATCTTGCTACGCTGTATTCCCATTACTCTGGCTTTTTCCCTCTTTGCCGCCTTTTGTTCTTCGGTTAGTTTAACGCCACCAGAATAGGACTGTCTTTCTTCCGCAAGGTTAAACAGTGTTTCCTTTGCAGTATCAAAGTCAGCCTGTGAGAAGTCTTCCATCTTCACAAACTTATCTCCGACTTTAATTTTGTCCCCAATGTTTATTGGGGTATAAAGAGGTCTATTGTTTTCATCCTTAGGGCTGTTATCAATAAGCCACTTTCTCAAAGCCATTGACCTTGAGGACGCAACAAACTCTCCAGCCTTTATCTTTCCGTCAATCATACGCATGTATTCTGCATACTTAAGGGAAATATTAAGCGTCTGAAGTCTCATCTTTTCGCCATCATTAAGGATACTAACATCCTCATTCTGGAACATCAGTCCTCCCTTCTGAGCCTGAGCGTGACGCTCCTTTGTAAGTCTCACAGCGTCATCATAGGATGACACCATAGGGATATGCTTGCCGTTTCTTGCGTAAGGAACTGGCGTAGCACCGACAAGAGCCATGAATACGACATCAGGGCGACCTGCATTGAACTTGCCATACAGGTTGTAATCCCAGCCGTCAGGTCTGTATTCATCGACAAACGCAAGTCTGGCTACAGCCTCAAAGCCGTAATTGTTATAAAGGGAAGGAAGGATTGTATCGAAGCCGTTAAGCCACTTGACCTTTCCAGTCGCAATAGCCGCACGAATAACAGCGTCAACATCGGCGGCAGTTCCCTTGGGGCCACGAATGACAGAACCAAGTTCTCCATCAGGAGAGATAGCCGCCTGAGCAAGACCATCGCCAGCCATTAGGAGTTCGTAGCCTTCGTAGTCATGCGGAGCCTTAATTTCGACAGATGTGCCGAACTTGTTAGCGGCCTGAGACGCTTTACCAATAGCGTTGAACTGCTCGACAGTAGGGCTGTGAATATTGACCTCATAGCCGTCAGGCTGTTGGTAAAGACCGAAGCCGCCAGAGACTGTTTGATGAACGCCATACAATTCTGTTTCAATCGGGGTAAGTTCCGCATCGGTCTTAGATGTCCACTCAGGCATCAAGCCAATCTTCTGGTCGGCAAAGCGTGTTTGACCAATGGTTTTTCTGATTTCAGCCGCTTCGACAATCTTGCCTTCGGCTTCAAGTCTTCTGACAAGGTCTCGCTTGCGATTGATTTCAATGTTGGCTTCATTTACGAAGTTGACCCAAGAATTTTGTCCTCTTGTGCCAGAGGTCATGGCTCTACGAGCAAGAGGGCTATACATTCTGGCGTGAACATCCCAAGCGTTTTCTTCTCCAATAGGACCAAAGCCGTTGCCTCGTTCGCTGTGACCAAAGAAGTCATGGACGAACCTAAAGACATCGTTAATACGCATCTGTCTGCCGTTTGCGTCCTTATATTGAGACATTGCAAGCAACGGGTTTTCTTTAATGTCAGCGTCAGAAACTGTTCTAGCACCAAAATTAAGGTCTGTAGCAAGGACACGAAGACGCTTGTTGTCTCTTATGTCTTGAATGGCATCTCTGCTATTGGCGTAAGGCTCTTCCTGCTCGTAGTGCATTTCAGCCGTGTATCCAGAATCAACAATAGCCTGATACTGTTCAAGCGTTTCCCTAGCCATAGCCTGATAAGCCTGTCTGACCAATGGGTTGAACGGGTCATGCTTCATGCTGTCATAAGCCATGCCTATCTTGAACGACTTCTCAGGGTTAAGTCTTACGATGAAGGAGCCACCAGCATGCTGGATGCCTTTCTTCATCATTATTGACCTACTAATTTTTACTGTCTCAGGATTGTTCGGGCCAAAGATACCCTTCGGAAGCGTAACACCATCGTCAGGGTTCTGGAACATCTTAGCACCTTCAGCACCACCAAGGCCACGGGCGACAGGTCTCTTGCCGAAGGAATTATCAAGCACAGCAATCTGGGCTTCATTACCCTTAGGGATAATGTAATGGTTATCCTTGACATTACTGCTTACTCTGGGGTCAATGGCGTTAAGCATCACAATGCCGTCACGCTTTTCACGCTTGGCCTTATCGACCAGTGTGCTGACGATGTCATCACGCATGTATTCACCGTTGAAGTTATACACCAGCGGATTCTTCATGCCGACAGCGGCTCTAATCTGGTTGCCTTCAGGGAAGGCATTAGCGTCATTGGCAAACTGAGGGCCACCGTAACTGTAAGCGTAGGATGTAGCCTGTTGACCGTTGAAGTGATTGTGAGCCTTGAGAGCCTTGATATCTCTTCTGAAGTCTCCGCCACCCAACTTGGGGGAAATCGTTCCCTGAGTGGCAACAAAGGCCACAGGAACGCCAGTCTTGAAGGACTGGTTATAAGCGTCCACACCAGCGTTGGTAGAAGATACAAACTCTTCAAGAGTATGCCTGATAACAGGGATATCTTTGGAGCCCGTGGTCTGCTGAACAAACCGTTTAAGGGCTTCAGACTGGAACACATCGCCCTTTTCTGCGGCATACTTAAAGTTAGAGGCTAGGAAACTAGCGTCTTGGTCGTTCTTAGCACCGTATGTCTCAGCGTAGGAATAGTCTTCTCTCAGTTTAGACTTCTTGAAAATGTCCAATTTGTTAAGTTTCTTAAGCAGGGCGATGGGGTCGTCCAAACCGTCAGCAACTCTATTGACATCATAAGGCTTGTCGCTTGTCTCATCGTTGAAACGCCGCATGCTTTCGATGTCCAGTTTGATGGGAGCATCAGGGCTCTGGTAGAATGCGGACTTGTTAATCCTAGAACGGACACGAATACCGCCAGCCTCAGTGCCTAGGTCAATGCTCCTAGAAAGTCTTCTTACGACTTCTTTATCAGTAGCAACCTGTATTTCTGTGTCCCAGTCTTTTGCCATTATGTATGTGTTTCCAGCACCAAACATATTGTCTCTAACTCCAACAGGGGCTCCTTCTGTATTTATAATTTCTCCATCAAAATTCTCTACACCCAACGCTCTAACTCTTTCTAGCAATTCAGAATAGAACATGTTTCCATATCCTTGACCCTGATATTCACCGATAGCATAAACGCTGACATTCTTAAGCGTTTTGCCGTCCTGCGAAAGTTCGCCTCCGATGCTTCCATAGTTGTCTCCAAAATTGTCCTCAAACTCCAAACCTATGTCGAAGTAATGCTTTCCTTTTCCAGCAGACATTTTCTTTATTCTGAAGATTGTCTTGTGACCAATGACATCACCCTTCTTTGTCTTACCATTAGAGCCGACATATTGCCATCTTCCTCCGTTTCTAGTAGCCCAATTGCCAATAAAACCAGTGTTCCATGCCTCTGAAGTCATGTCATATCTAGTTCCAGCAAGAACAGGAGTCATGTTTTCCTTCTTGGAGAAATAGTTTCTCTTACCCATCGGGCCTTTGCCCTTACCATAAAAGGCATCGTAGTTAAGGTCTGCAATTTCGTCAGCAGTTTGGAACATCTGGCGACTGCCTTCTGAGTCAATGACGCCTTCCTTGCCTTCTAGGAAGTCAAGTTTGGCTTGGAACTCTCTCTTCAACTGAAGCATTCTTGTAGCCTCAGGGGAGTATCTCTGCATGCCTCTGACACCAGCCATGACCTCGCTAATCTTAAGCAACTTGGCTCTCAGGTCTGTGATTTGCTTTTCTCTGTCAACGCTACCAATTTCGTCAGGGTTCTGATACATCTGGTTCATCATCACACCATTAGGGCCAACAGCACCCTCGCTAGTAGGCGTAGGAATCATCGCTCTGTAATAGCCCTTCTCATTCATACGCATCCGCATGACTTCGCCATCGACTGTGTGGAGGCCGTGTAGACCATCCATGTGCATCCAGAACCACGGGTTGTTTTGCTCCGCACCACGGTCACGCTTCTGGTAAGGATGCCATTCCGTTTCAGCCGCAGAGAACAGCAACTGAGCCTTTGTGTTAGGGCTGGCTCCGATAGCCGCAACGACATGCTTTCTCTTAAGTCTGGCATTATCGTCAGCACCGAAGAAGTCGGTGGCAGGAATCATCCCGCTACCGCTGTATTCGTCCATCGTCTTGAAGATGTCCGCCTTGAATTCGTGGAGGCCGTTGTAAAGTTTCTGCAACTCAGGGCTCTGATTCCACAAGATAGTGCCTCTTCTGTTAAGAGCATCGATATCAACCGACCTGACATTGAACCTGAAGTGAGGACGCTTGTAGTCCTGATTCGGGTTCTTCAGGTCTTTGAGCGTCACCTTAAACTGCATGTCATACGGAACAAATGTGACATCTCTGGGGGAGAACTCGTCACCCCATTCACGGCTTAGGATAGTTCCGTCACGCTGAGCCTGTGTAAATCCAAGATACTTGCCGTTAATGACATTAGGACGAGAGAATCCACCGTCAGCAATGATAGGAGCAAGCAGTCTGACATTGTCAGCCACGGCCTTAGGGACATACTTCTCGATAATCTTAAAAGCCTTCTCCGTAGGAATGCCTCGGAAGACGACATGCTGGCCCTTGGCAAGAGCCTCCTTCATCATCTCTCCCATCTTACCCGTAGGAGTGGTTCTGGCCCTGCCTCTCTTGCCAAAGGAAGTGGCATCTCTAGCCGCATAAATACCATCACGCTTAGCCTTTGCAATCTGAGCATTAACAATGTCATCAAGACCGACACCCATTCCCTTGTAGTCAGGAGACTGGAACAGGAAGCCCTGACCACTCTTGCCGACAGTATCAAGAGTGCCATCTGTGCCATCCATAGCAAGGTCAACATCATCCTTGTCATTGTATATGTAGAAATCCAGACCGTTAAGGGCGGCTTCGTCTACCGTTGCAAGTTCAGCCAACTCTTCAATCATGGCCTTACCAGCCATGTGGGTTTCCTGATTATACTGAAGCATCGGCTTGAGGCCAGTAACTTCACCGTTAGGACCATACTGAAGTCTGTTTTCATAGCCGTAGATTCTGGCGTGGTCCTTAATCTGGGCAGGGCTAAAACGAACAAGGTCTGTCCTGTTAAGGCCAGCGTTCTTCATGTTCTTGTCGTTGTAGAAACGGACAAGGTCTTTAAATGTGTCGGCAAGAATCGGGTCGATTCTGACACCGCTGTTTCTGCTCTTCTTGAACCAGTCCACAAAGGCATCCTTAGTTCTAATGTCAGCACCAAGGTTGGTGGCATCACGCAGGGCTCTGTTATAGAACGAGTCAGCAATGTCGTTCAGAAGACCTCTAGCAAAGCCAAGGTCTCCGCCTCTGAAAATATAGTCAAACGGCTGACCGTCTTCCCAGCCAAGGAAGATAGCCTCGCCAAGTTCTTCGCAGAATCTATTGAACGAGTCAGCGACCTCAGGGTTTTCAATCTTGCCAGTCTGTTCAAACTCATTGATGGCCTTCATCCATCTGCCACCTTCAGCATTCATGTCTCTGGCTCTACCGCCAATGCGGTTATAGGTCTCAAGCATGAACTTGACTGTGTCGGCTCTGTTAGTAAACGCTCTATTGAGAAGCCAATTTCTTACTTCATTCGTGATTGTCTGCTGATGGTTAACCTCACGGTAGACCTGATTCATCACATGCCATAGTTCGCCAAGGGGGGCTGTCTTAGCAATCTGAACCATAGTGGTTTCAGAAGTGGGTAGAAGCGGACCCTGCATCTGTTGCTTTGCAGGTCTGCTCCATCCAAGGCCAGCATCCTGCTTAAGTTTTGTAGACCTAACCTGAGTAGTAGGAGGTGCGTTCTTTTCGTCAAACTTCTTCTCGGCTTTTGCAAGGGCTTCCCTTGCAGTGTCTAGGTTTTTCTTGTTACGCTTATATTCGTCTGTCTGTTCGAAATCTTTCTTGGCCTGTTCCATATCAATCTCAGGCTCGGTGATGGTGTTAACCTCAACCTCAACCCTTGCTTGACTGTCTGCATCCTTAAATCCTTCTTCCTTAACAATCTGTTCGTATTCCTTTCTGAACTCTTCTTTGACGGAGTCGTAAAGACCTCTGTCTTTGATTTCTTGCATGATTTTGTGCAAGACTTCTCTTCTTTGTTTAACCTTTTTTGGGTCTGTATTCTTGCCAATGTGTTCATAACTTACAGACGACTTTCCAGTTTCCTTATAAGGTTGAAAATAATTGCCACGCAAGAAATCGTTAACTCTTCCAATGCCTCCTTGAATAGAATTATGGAGTGTTGTAAATACGCCAGTTACAATTTCAGTAACCTCATCTTTGTATTGTCCAGTTTCAGGGTTAATGCTTTCAGCAATCAACTTATCGACATATCGCTTACCCTTGCTGCTTAGCGAGTCATACATCTTAAGAATGCCAAGCAACGGCTTATTTCTGGAACCGTCTACTCGTCCATACTTAACCCACTCTTCATACATGTTCCTAAATCCAGAAGGCGTTGTTGGAGTTTTAGAATTACTGCCCCATCTGTAGGATACGACCTTGTGAGCCGTTTCTACTTCAGAAGGAGGCAGGTCTCTTCTCTGCTGGTCGGCTGACTTGTTCTTGTCAGCGGCTTCAGCGTTTGCATCCTTTTGCTTTCTAAGTTCAGCCTCCTTTTGCTTCTTGATGAAGTCTTCAAACAGGATTTGCTGAGCAGATTCAAAGTCCTTTACGGCCTGTGTCTGCTGTTCAAGTGCGGCTTTTCTTGCGTCTCCAGCCTTGAACTCGCCATTTTGAGACATGACATTGTTCTCCTTAAGACGCTTATGAAGTTGCTCAACTATGGCTGTTCTCTTTTTTACGGCTCGGTCTCTTTCTCTCTTAAGAGACCTTATTTCATCAGGGTTTGTAGCATTCTTAAGATTATCTTCATATGCGGAGACATTTTCGTTTAACTGTTGCAATGTCTCTTCGTAGTTCTTTTGCCGTTCTTCTGGGTCACGGCTCTCAATGAATGCCGCAAGTTCATCTCCTTCTTCAATGGCTCTTTTGGCATCGTCTGCTGTTCTTATTTCATAAGGTTCAAGTTCGGAAAGTTTTCTGTCCTGAATCTCATTAATCTTTTTGTCTACCTCCGCACGACCCATTGACGGATTTTTCTTAAACTCTTCGTTAAGTTTTGCAATCTCTTCTTTAGCCTTGTCTTCAATTGCTTTTCTTTTTGCTCTTACTTCTGGAGAGGAAAGAGACTTTATGTTTTTATCGTGCCAATTCTTGTGTCTAACAACAGCCGAATGAATTTCTTCA
>JACCED010293368.1_pt1 | contig 21238 bp, 17 predicted proteins | sample 7455021 | NCBI WGS metagenome assembly JACCED01 (sample SAMN15323456, study PRJNA562643) | freshwater metagenome | isolation source: river surface water | place: USA:Blue River Watershed | collected 2017-08-19
GAAGTCGTCAATGTGCATGCCGCGCGCCAGGTAGGCCTCCACTAGCGTGAAGCCATTACTCAGAGTGAACGCCAACTGGCTGATGGGGTTGGCCCCGGCTTCGGCGATGTGGTAGCCGCTGATCGAGACGCTGTAGAAGTTGCGCACATCGTGGTGCACAAAGTATTCGGCGATGTCGCCCATCACCTTGAGCGAGAACTCGGTCGAGAAGATGCAGGTGTTCTGGCCCTGGTCTTCCTTGAGGATGTCGGCCTGCACGGTGCCGCGCACATTGGCCAGCACCCATTCCCTGATCTTGGCGGTTTCGGTCTCGGTGGGCTCACGCCCGTTCTCGGCCTTGAACTTGTCGATGTTCTGGTCGATCGCCGTGTTCATGAACATGGCCAGGATGGTTGGCGCCGGGCCGTTGATGGTCATCGACACCGAGGTCGTTGGGTTGCACAGGTCAAAACCCGAATACAGCACCTTCATGTCGTCGAGCGTGGCCACGTTCACGCCCGAGTTGCCGACCTTCCCGTAGATGTCCGGACGCAGGTCAGGGTCGTTGCCGTAGAGTGTGACCGAGTCGAAGGCGGTGGACAGGCGTTTGGCCGGCATGCCTTCGCTCACCAGCTTGAACCGGCGGTTGGTGCGGAAAGGGTCGCCCTCGCCGGCGAACATGCGGGTCGGGTCTTCGCCTTCGCGCTTGAAGGCAAAAGTGCCGGCGGTGTAGGGGTAGCTGCCAGGGACGTTGTCGAGCATCAGCCACTGGAGGATCTCGCCGTGGTCTTCGTACCGGGGCAGGGCGACCTTGCGGATCTTGCTGCCGCTGAGCGTGGTGTGGGTGAGCTGGGTGCGGATTTCCCTGTCGCGGATCTTCACCACATACTCGTCGCCCGCATAGGCCTTCTGCATGTCGGGCCACTGGGCCAGCAGCTTTTTGGCGGCCGGGTCCTGCACCGCCTCGCGGCTGGCGGCCAGGTCGAGCGCGGCCTCGGCGGCCTTGGCACGACCGGGTTTATCGACCTCGAGCATCCGGGCGGCGGCCTTGAGTTGCTGGATCTCGCGGGCCAGCCTGGCCTGTTCTCGCGCACGCTTCTTGTAGCCGCGCACGGTATCGCTGATTTCGGCCAGGTAGCGGGTGCGGGCGGACGGCACGATCGGGTTCTGGTGGGTCGAATGGCGCACATCGACCAGCGGCAGGCGGCCCTGTCCGAGCTGCAGGCCCAGCTCGGACAGGCGTTTCTTGAGGGCCTGGTAAAGGGCGGTCACGCCGTCGTCGTTGAAGCGCGCGGCCATGGTGCCGAACACCGGCATCTGCTCGGTTGGCACGCTCCAGGCTTCGCGGTTGCGCTGCACCTGCTTGGCCACGTCGCGCAGCGCGTCTGCAGCGCCCTTGCGATCGAACTTGTTGATGGCGATGAACTCGGCGAAGTCGAGCATGTCGATCTTCTCGAGCTGGCTGGCGGCGCCGAACTCGGGGGTCATCACGTACATCGGTACATCCACATGCGGCACGATGGCGGCGTCGCCCTGGCCGATGCCCGAGGTCTCCACGATCACCAGGTCAAAACCGGCCACCTTGCAGGCCGCCACCACATCGGGCAGGGCGGCCGAGATTTCGGAGCCGAAATCGCGCGTGGCGAGCGAGCGCATGAAGACGCGTGGACCCTTGCTCCAGGGGCCGATCGCGTTCATGCGGATGCGGTCGCCCAGCAAGGCGCCACCGCTCTTGCGGCGCGAGGGGTCGATCGAGACCACCGCCACACGCAGCTGGTCATCCTGGTCCAGCCGCAGCCGGCGCACCAGCTCGTCGGTCAGGCTGGATTTGCCGGCGCCACCGGTGCCGGTGATGCCCAGCACAGGCACCTTGGTCTGGGTGGCTGCAGCGCGCAGGGCTTGCAGCAGTCTGGCGTCTGCCTTGCCGTTCTCCAGAACTGTCATCAGCTGCGCCAGTGCGCGCCAGTGCATCTCGCCGTGGCCCTGGATGGCCTCGATGTCCTTTGGCGCCAGGGACGAAAAGTCCTTGTCCGCGCGCATCACCATCTCGCCGATCATGCCGGCCAGCCCCATCTTCTGACCGTCTTCCGGGCTGAAGATGCGCACGCCGTGTTCGGCCAGCATGCGGATTTCGGCCGGCACGATCACGCCGCCGCCACCGCCAAACACCTGAATGTTTTCACCGCCGCGTGCCTTGAGCAGCTCGACCATGTAAGTGAAGTATTCGTTGTGCCCGCCCTGGTAGCTCGAGACCGCGATGCCCTGCACGTCTTCCTGCAGGGCGGCGGTCACCACTTCGTCGACCGAGCGGTTGTGGCCCAGGTGGATGACTTCGGCGCCCATGCTCTGCAGGATGCGGCGCATGATGCCGATGGCCGCATCGTGGCCGTCAAACAGGCTGGCGGCGGTCACAAACCGCACCTTGTTCGTGGGGCGGTATTCGGCCAAAGCCTTGAATTCGGCGGACAGGTCGGTCATGTGAGGTCTCCGTGGGCGCGTTCGGTGAAGTTGACGTTTACGTCAACGTCAATCAAAACCCGCATCTTAGCGGCTCGTCGCTTGCCTGTCACTGACGCGCGCGCATGGCCCGACGGTGCCTGGCGTGTCGACCGTCTCGTATGATGCAAGTCCGCAAGAGGAGACACCCATGCGCCGCACCGCTGACCCGGAAAGGCAACAGGGCCTTTGTGCCCGTCTGGCCAGCATCCCGGGCGGGCATGCGGCCCAGATGCTGACCTGATTTGCCTGAGGACCGAGATGCCACCCATCCAGCTGTTTGACGCTGCTTCATGCACCTTCACCTATATCCTGTTCGATGCCGCCAGCCGCGAGGCCGTCATCATCGACCCGGTGGACCAGCAGCTCCAGCGCGACCTGCAGGTGCTGCGCGAGCAGGGGCTCAAGCTGGTTTGGGCGATCGAGACCCACGCCCATGCCGACCACATCACCAGCGCGGGCCTGCTGGCCGAGCATGCCGGTGCCCGCACGGCCGCGCCCGAGGGTTGCCAGATTGGTACGGCGGCGGTGCAGCTGGCCGATGGCCAGGTCCTGCAGTTTGGCGGCCAGCAGTTGCGCTGCCTGCACACACCCGGCCACACTGCGGGCAGCATGAGCTTTGTCTGGGAAGCCGACGGATCCGGAGGCCCGGCCCGCCATGTCTTTTCGGGCGACACCCTGTTGATTGGCGGCTGCGGCCGCACCGACTTCCAGTCGGGCAGTGCCGAGGCGCTCTACCGCAGCCTCACGCAGGTCCTGTTTGCCCTGCCCGAGGACACCACCGTCTGGCCCGGTCACGATTACCAGGGCCGCACCCATTCCACCATCGGCCAGGAAAAGCGCGGCAATGCCCGCGTGGCCGGCAAGACACTGCAACAATTTGTTGACACCATGAACCAGCTGAACCTGCCCAAGCCCCAACGCATCGACGAGGCCGTCCCGGCCAACCTGACTTCTGGGCTGCGCCACGACGCTGGCGGTGATGCGCTGCTGTCGGTCAGGCCGGCACAGGGCTATGCCGGCGATGTCAGTCCGCAACTGGCCTGGGCCTGGGTGCAGGCGGGGCAAGCGGTGCTGGTGGACGTGCGCACCGATGCCGAGCGCGCCTGGGTCGGCTTTGTGCCCGGCGCCGAGCCGCTGGCCTGGAAGCAGTGGCCCGGCATGGCCATGAACCCGGATTTCGATGCCGGCATCCAGGCCCTCGGTGCGGGCGACCGCAAACTGGTGCTGCTGTGCCGCAGCGGCGTGCGTTCCGTGGCGGCCGCCCAGCGCGCGACCGAATTGGGTCTGCAGGCCTACAACATCCTCGAAGGCTTCGAGGGCGACCCCGACACGGCTGCCCAGCGTGGCCGGCTCGGCGGCTGGCGCTTTCACGGGCTGCCCTGGCGGCAGAGCTGAGGGGTTCTGAACAAGTCACTTCCGTGACCGAAATCGGTGTTTTTTGCAGTTTTTCCGGCCCCCTCGGTGTAAACCCGGTGGCCTCTTGTAAGGATTTGTTGGAAATTCCTCCTTCCTCAATCCCTACCTTCACGGAGACTCGCATGGAAAAGAAGAAGACCGTCACCAACCGCCGCGGCATGCTCAAGGGCGCAGCCGTCGCTGCAGGTGCCATCTCGGCGCCGATGATCGCCACGGCGCAGACCACCACCACCCTGCGCCTCCAGAGCACCTGGCCCGCCAAGGACATCTTCCACGAATACGCCAATGACTTTGCCAAGAAGGTCAACGACATGGCCAGTGGCAAACTCAAAATCGAGGTGCTGCCCTCCGGCGCGGTGGTTCCGGCCTTTCAGTTGCTGGATGCCGTCAACAAGGGCACCCTGGACGCTGGTCACGGTGTGGTGGCCTACCACTACGGCAAGAACTCGGCGCTGGCCCTGTGGGGTTCCGGCCCGGCTTTCGGCATGGACCCGAACATGGTGCTGGCCTGGCATAACCACGGTGGTGGCAAGGCCCTGCTGGACGAGATTTATGCCAGCCTCGGAATGGATGTGGTGTCGTACCTGTATGGTCCGATGCCCTCGCAGCCCTTCGGCTGGTTCAAGAAACCGATCGCCAAAGTCGAAGACATCAAAGGCATCAAGTTCCGCACCGTTGGCCTGGCCGTGGACATGTACACCGACATGGGCGCTGCCGTGAACCCCCTGCCGGGCGGCGAAATCGTGCCGGCGCTGGACCGCGGCCTGATCGACGGTGCCGAGTTCAACAACGCCACCTCTGATCGTATTCTGGGCTTCCCCGACGTGGTCAAGAACTGCATGCTGCAAAGCTTCCACCAGAGTGGAGAGCAGTTCGAGATCCTGTTCAACAAGTCCAAGCTGAACGCGCTGCCTGCCGAACTCAAGGCCATCATCGACTACGCGGTGCAGGCCTCCAGCGCAGCCATGAGCTGGAAAGCGATTGAGCGCAACTCCAAGGACTACGAAGAACTCAAGAAACAGGGCGTCAAGTTCTACAAGACGCCTGACGCCATCCTGCGTGCACAATTGGCTTCTTGGGACAAGATCATCGAGAAGAAGGGCGCCGAGAACGCGCTGTTCAAGAAAGTGCTTGAATCCCAGCGCGCGTTTGCACAGCGTGCCGGCCAGTGGCAAAACGACTACATGGTCGACTTCAAGATGGCCTACAACCACTACTTCAAGGCCAAAGGCAAAAAGGCCTGATTCCGGTCGGTCTGACTGACTGGAGGGGACGCTCGGCGTCCCCTCTTTCTTTTTTGTAGGAAGTTGCAATGCAAAAAATGCTCTTGACCGTGGATCGGCTGTCCACCTGGTTTGGCAAACTCGCTGCTTGGACGGCGGTGGCACTGACCTTGCTGATTTGCTGGGAGGTGTTCTGCCGTTACGTGCTCAATAAGCCCCATGCCTGGGTACTGGATGCCCAGATCATGCTGTACGGCACACTGTTCATGATGGCAGGGGCCTACACCCTGGCCAAGAATGGACATGTTCGTGGCGATGTGCTCTACGGCTTTTTTCAGCCGCGCACCCAGGCCTCCATTGACCTGGTGCTTTACATCGTATTTTTTCTCCCCGGTATTGTGGCGCTCACCTGGGCTGGCTGGGACTTTGCCAATGCCTCTCTGGCCATTCGGGAGCAGACCTTCAACGCCGACCCTTTGCCGGTTTATCCCTTCAAGTTCGTGGTCCCCATCGCCGGGCTTCTCCTGCTGTTGCAGGGGGTGGTCGAAATCGTCCGATGTGTCATCTGTCTGCAGACGGGCGAATGGCCCTCGCGTGAACAAGACGTCGAAGAGGTGGACGTCGACAAACTCAAACAGATGGTGCAGGTCAAGGACAGCGACATCGAGGCGCTGGACCAGTTCGTGACCCGCAAGGGAGGTGCAGCATGAGGATACGCAAGGAACTCTGGTTCGGGTTCATCCTGATGGGCCTGATCGGGCTGGCTGCGCTGGCCATGGTGCTCAGCGTCGACCAGATGACCAATGGCCACTATGGCCTGTTGATGCTCTCCTTGGTGGTGGTCGCCATCATGCTGGGTTTCCCGACCGCCTTCACCCTCATGGGCATGGGCATGCTGTTCACCTTCTTTGCCTACCACTCGGGCGACCAGTCGGCGGCGGGAGCGGTCAAGCAAACTCTGGACCTCATGGTGCAAAGGGCGTTTTCGGTGATGGGCAACGATGTGCTCATCTCGATCCCGTTGTTCGTGTTCATGGGCTATCTTGTTGAGCGCGCCAATCTGATCGACAAGCTGTTTCGCAGCTTGCATCTCGCGCTGGCACGTGTGCCGGGCTCGCTTGCGGTGGCCACACTCGTCACCTGCGCGGTATTTGCCACCGCCACCGGCATCGTCGGTGCCGTTGTGACCCTGATGGGTCTGCTGGCGCTGCCCCAGATGCTCAAGGCGGGTTATGACGTGCGCGTGTCCGCAGGGACCATTACTGCCGGTGGCTGTCTGGGCATCCTGATCCCGCCCAGCGTGCTGCTGATCGTCTACGGTGCCACGGCGGGCGTGTCGGTGGTGCAACTGTATGCCGGCGCCTTCTTCCCGGGCCTGATGCTCGCCGGTCTTTACATCATCTACGTCATCATCCTGGCCAAGATCAAGCCTGAGCTGGCACCGCCCCTGAGCGCTGAGCAACGGGTGGTGCCCCTGCCGGCACCGCTTCTGGACATTGGTGCCGAGCCGGCCAAGCGTGCTTTGACCGGTCTGATCGCGGCCCTCAAGGGACGTCGTAATGCGAACGTATCGACCCGCTATCTCCTGGGTCAACTGGCCATTGTGCTGGCGCCCACGGTGTTGTTTGCGTTTGTCGCGCTGACCAGCTACCAGAGTGTCACCCGCGTGGCGCCTGTGGATGAGGCCAGTGAGCTGCAGGCGATGGGCGCCGGTGAAGAAGCCGAAGAGGCCGAGGAAGAAGACGGCCTGGCCGTGCCCGAGGGCGCCGAGGACAAAAAGGATGAACTGGCCACACCGCCGGGCACTTCGGACCGTCCCGCCCAGGCAGCTTCCTCCCAGCCGTCAAGCCCCGTTGCCGCAGCCAGCGCCACCGACCAGGGCACGCCTGCTGCCACGTCGCAGCCTGCACCCACCGGTTACTGGGTCGGGATGGGCATGGGCGCTGCAGCATTGCTGGCCTTCTACGCAGTGCTCAGCTATGCCCGTCTGGAGGTCTTCAAGATGCTCCTCTCGAGCTTCTTCCCGCTGCTGGTCCTGATCCTGGCGGTGCTGGGCTCGATCGTCTTTGGTCTGGCTACGCCGACCGAGGCGGCCGCCGTGGGCGCGCTGGGAGGCTTTGTCCTGGCGATAGCCTACAGGCAGCTGACCTTCAATGTGGTCAAGGAGTCGGTGTTCCTGACGGCCAAGACCAGCGCCATGGTGTGCTGGCTGTTCGTGGGTTCGGCCATCTTCTCGGCGGCCTTTGCGCTGCTGGGCGGCCAGGAGCTGGTGGAGAAATGGGTGCTGAGCATGAACCTCAGCAAGACCGAATTCCTGATCCTCAGCCAGGTGATCATCTTCATCCTGGGCTGGCCGCTGGAGTGGACCGAGATCATCGTGATTTTCATGCCGATCTTCATTCCGCTGCTCGACAACTTTGGTGTGGATCCGCTCTTCTTCGGTCTGCTGGTGGCGCTGAACCTGCAAACCGCCTTCCTGAGTCCGCCAGTGGCCATGAGCGCGTTCTACCTCAAGGGGGTGAGCCCGCCGCACGTGACGCTCAACCAGATCTTTGCCGGCATGATCCCGTTCATGGGCATCCAGGTGGTGGCCATCGTGCTGCTCTACATCTGGCCCCAGATCGGACTGTGGTTGCCGCAGGTGCTCTACAAGTGATGCGCCTGATCTGAGCCAGCCATTTGCTGCCGGAGACGGGCTGTGGCCATCCAGGCTGCAGCCCGTTTTTTGCGGCAGGTGTCTGAGTTGCCCAGGCGACAGCAGGGCCGGCTTCATGGGGAATATCCTGAGATCAGGTGTGGGCTTTTAGGCCGTATATTGGTCTGACCGCTTTCTGGCCCACGCATCCGACTGGAGATTCACATGCAACGTCGCGCCCTGTTTGCCCTGGCAGCCCTCACCACAGCATTGCTTGCGCCCATGGGCGCCCACGCCCAGGCGGGCAAGACCCTGCGGGTGGTGCCGCATGCCAACATCACCATCCTGGACCCGATCTGGACCACGGCCTTCGTCACCCGCAACCACGGCTACATGATCTATGACACCCTGTTCGGCACCGACCTGGCCGGTAAGGTCAAGCCGCAGATGGTCGACAAATGGAATGTCAGCAAGGACAACCTGACCTGGACCTTCACGCTGCGTGACGGCCTGGAATTCCATGACGGCAAGCCCGTCACCAGTGAAGATGTGGTCGCCTCGCTCAAGCGCTGGTCCAGCCGCGACAGCTTTGGCGGCGTCCTGGCCCGCAGCGTCGAGAGCTACGCCGCGCCCGACGCCAAAACCTTCGTCATCAAGCTGAACAAGCCCTTTGGCGTGATGCTCGAAGCCCTGGGCAAGCCCTCCTCGAACGTGCCCTTCATCATGCCCGCGCGCATTGCCGCCACCCCAGGCAGCGAGCAGATCAAGGAACACATCGGCTCGGGTCCCTACAGGTTCATGCCAGCCGAATACAAGCCCGGCGAGCGACTGGTCTATGTGAAGAACGAGAAGTACAAGCCGCGCAGCGAGGCGCCCGATGGCACCACCGGCGGCAAGCAGGTGCATGTGGACCGCGTTGAATGGGTCATCATCCGGGACCCGCAGACGCAGTTCAATGCGCTGGTGGCCGGCGAGGTTGACATCGTCGAGCAGCCCACCTTCGAGCAGTACGCCTCGCTCAAGGCGCAAAAGGACATCCAGATTGTGGATGCCCAGCCGGCCGGTCTGCAGTTCATCTTCCGCTTCAACCACCTGCATGCGCCCTTCAACAACGTCAAGATCCGCCAGGCTGCCCTGGTGGCGCTTGGCCAGGAGGCGCACCTCAAGACACAGGTGGGCGCGCCGGGCATGTTCACCTTCTGCAAGAGCATGTACCCCTGCGGCACGCCGCTGGCCAGCGAGAAGACCGGCATCTACACCGGCACCGCCGACCCCAAGAAAGCCGCCCAGATGCTCAAGGACGCCGGCTATGACGGCACCCCCGTGGTGCTGATGCGACCGACCGACCTGGCGGCGATTGCCAAGCTGCCGCTGGTGGCCAAGCAGCAGCTCGAAGCGGCCGGCTTCAAGGTCGACATGCAGCAGATGGACTGGGCCACACTGGTGGCGCGCCGCGCCAAGAAGGACGCCCCCGCACAAGGGGGCTGGAACGCCTTCATGACTGCCTGGACCGCCGGTGACATCCTCAACCCGCTGACCATGTCGATGATGAATGCCGCCGGCGACAAGGGCTGGTTCGGCTGGCAGGACGACAAGGAGATCGAAGACCTCAAGGTCAAGTTCGCCCAGTCTTCCACCGATGCGCAGAAAAAGCAGATCGCCGAGCAGATCCAGCTGCGCGCCATGGAGACCGCCAGCCATGTGCCGCTGGGCCAGTACTTCAACCCGGCCGCCCTGCGCAAGAACATCTCGGGTCTGGTGCCCGGTGGTGCGCAGGTCTACTGGAACATCAAGAAGAACTGATCTCTTGAACTGAAAGGCGGCTGCAGTCCATGCTGCGCTTTTTGATGCAGCGCCTGCTGGCGCTGGTCCCCGTGCTGTTCACGGTGGCGGTGGTCGTGTTCCTGATCCTGCGGCTCACGCCCGGCGATCCGGCGGCGGTCATCGCCGGCAACAACGCGACCAACGAAGACATCGACCGCATCCGCGAACAGCTCGGGCTCAACCAGCCGCTGCTCACCCAGTTCACCATCTGGCTGGGCAATGTGCTGCAGGGGGACCTGGGCTATTCCTTCTACCTCAACAAGCCGGTCACCGAGCTGATCGCCCAGCGCATCGAACCCACGCTCTCGCTGGCGGCAGGCACCATGGTGCTGGCCGTGCTGGTGGCCGTGCCGCTGGGAACGCTGGCGGCCTGGCGCATGGGCGGTTGGCTCGACCGCATCCTGTCTGGCTTCGCGGTGGCGGGTTTTTCAGTGCCGGTGTTTGTGGTCGGCTATGTGCTGATCTACATCTTCGCCATCGAGCTGCAGTGGCTGCCGGTGCAGGGCTACCGGCGCCTGTTTGGCGAGTTTTCGCAAGGGGTGGGGGCCTGGGCGGCGCAACTGGTGCTGCCCTGGTGCACCTTGGCGACCATCTATGTGGCCTTGATCGCGCGCGTGACCCGCGCCAGCGTGTCGGAGGCGCTGACCGAAGACTACATCCGCACCGCCCGCGCCAAGGGCATCACCGAGCAGATGGTGCTGCTGCGCCACGCGCTGGCCAATGCGGCGGTGCCCATCGTCACCGTGATTGGCATCGGCATCGCGCTGCTGATCGGCGGCGTGGTGGTGACCGAGACCGTCTACTCCATCCCCGGCCTGGGCTCGCTGACGGTGGACGCGGTGCTCAACCGCGATTTCCCGGTGATCCAGGGCGTGGTGCTCTTCTTCAGCCTGCTCTACGTGATGATCAACCTGCTGGTGGACTTGAGCTACCTCTGGCTGGACCCGAGGATCCGCTACTGATGGCTGCCGTGCTTCGCAAACTCGCGGCGCACAGCGCCATCCGCTTTGGTGCCTCGGTGCTGGGCCTGCTGATTGCCCTCGCCGCGCTGGCGCCCTGGCTGGGCACGGTCGATCCGGCCGCCATGGACGCGGCCAACATCAACACCCAGGCCGGCGTGCGTGGCAGCTTCAGTCTGCTCGATGGCACCAGCCTGGCCCACACCTTCTGGATGGGCTCGGACAATTTTGGCCGCGACATCTACAGCCGGGTGCTCTACGGCACCCGCATCTCGCTGCTGGTGGGGCTCTCGACCGCCGTGGTGGCCCTGCTGATCGGTGGCCTGCTGGGCATGCTGGCTGGCTACTTCCGCACGCTGGACGCGGTGCTCATGCGCTTCATGGACGGCCTGATGGCGATCCCCGCCATCCTGCTGGCGATCGCGCTGGTGGCCGCCCTTGGCGCCAAGCTCTGGACAGTGGTGGTGGCCATCGCCATTCCCGAAATCCCGCGTGTCACGCGGCTGGTGCGCTCGCTGGTGCTGACCCTGCGCGAGGAGCCCTTTGTGGAAGCCGCCAAGGCGCTGGCCACGCCCACGCCCGTCATCCTGCTGCGCCACATCCTGCCCAACGCCATGGCGCCGCTGATCGTGCAGGGCACTTTCATTGCCGCCAGCGCCGTGCTGACCGAGGCCATCCTGAGCTTTTTGGGGCTGGGCCTGCCCGCCGACATCCCGACCTGGGGCAACATCATGGCCGAGGGCCGCGTGCAGTTCACCCAGTACCCGGGCAATGTGCTGTTTCCGGCGCTGTTCCTGGTGCCCACGGTGCTGGCCATCAACCTGCTCGGCGACGGGCTGCGCGATGTGCTCGACCCCAAGTTCGCCAAGAGGGGGGCCTGATGCCGGCGGCGGTCCTGACCATCCGTGACCTGTCGGTGGCCCTGCCCGCAGGCGGTGACCGCGCCCACGCGGTGCAGGCGGTCTCGCTCGAGATTGCCGCGGGCCAGACCCTGTGCGTGGTCGGCGAGTCCGGCTCGGGCAAGTCGGTCATGGCCACCACCGTCATGGGCCTGCTCGACAAGGCGTTGCGACCCGATGCCGGCCAGGTCCTGCTCAAGGGCGAGTCGCTGCTTGAGGCAGCCCCTGCGCGCCTGCGCCAGCTGCGCGGCCAGGCCATGGGCATGGTGTTCCAGGAACCGATGACCGCCCTCAACCCGGTCATGAGCTGCGGCGACCAGGTCGACGAACTGCTGGCCACCCACACCGATTGGCCTGCGGCCCAGCGCCGCGCCGAAATCCTGCGCGTCTTCGAGCGCGTCAAATTGCCAGAGCCCGAGCGCATGCTGCGCAGCTTTCCGCACCAGTTGAGCGGCGGCCAGCGCCAGCGCATCGTGATCGCGATGGCGGTCATCCTCAAGCCGGCCCTGCTGATCTGCGACGAACCGACCACTGCGCTGGACGTGACCACGCAAAAGGAGATCCTGCGCCTGATCGCCGACCTGCAGCGCGAACAGGGCAGTGCGGTGCTGTTCATCACCCACGACATGGGCGTGGTGGCCGAAATCGCCGACCAGGTGCTGGTCATGCACCAGGGCCAGGCGGTCGAGCGCGGCCCCCGCGACGAGGTGCTGCGCCGCCCGCGCCAGGCCTACACCCGCCAGCTGCTGGGCGCCGTGCCTGCCATGACGCCGCCCCCGCCGCGGCCCGAGCCGGCAGGCCCTGCGCGCTTGTCCGGCCAGGGGGTGGGCAAGACCTACATCGCCCGCGACTGGCTCGGCCGCGCGCGGCCCACGAAGGCCCTGCAGGATGCGGCGGTGGCGGTACGTGCGGGCGAGACGGTGGGCATCGTCGGCGAATCGGGTTCGGGCAAGTCGACTTTTGCGCGCTGCCTGATCCGTCTGATCGACCCGAGCGAGGGGCTGGTCCATTGGGCCGCCGACGAAGTGGCCACCCTGCCCGAAAACCGCCTGCGTCCCCTGCGCCACCGGGTGCAGGTCGTCTTCCAGGATCCCAACCGCTCCCTCAATCCGCGCCGCACGGTCGGCCAGTCCCTGGTCGAAGGCGCGATGAACTTTGGCGCCAGCCGGGCCGAGGCCGAGGCCCGTGCGACCGAGCTGATGCAACAGGTGCGCCTGCCGGTCGAGGCGCTGCAGCGTTACCCCAGCCAGTTCAGCGGCGGCCAGCGCCAGCGCCTGGCGATTGCCCGCGCCCTGGCCTGCAAGCCCGAGGTCCTGGTGGCCGACGAAGCCGTCAGTGCGCTCGATGTGAGTGTGCAGGCGCAGATCCTCAAACTGCTGCGCGAGGCGCAGGAACGGCTCGGCCTGGGCCTGCTCTTCATTACCCACGACCTGCGCGTGGCGGCCCAGCTGTGCGACCGCGTGATCGTCATGCACCAGGGTCGCATCGTCGAGCAGGGACCGACTGCCGAGCTATATGCCCGTCCGCAGCAGGACTACACCCGGCGCCTGTTTGACGCCGCACCGGCGGCGCTGCCGCCGATGGAACCCCTGCACACATGACCCGTATCCTGATCGCTGGTTACCAGCACGAGACCAACACCTTCGCCCCCAGTCTGGCCGACTGGGCCGCCTTCAACACCGGCGAGAGCTTTCCGGCCTTCGTGCGCGGACAGGCCATGGTCGATCAGCTCAGCGGCGTCAACATCCCGGTGGGCGGCTTCATGGATGCGGCGCGGCGTGAGGGCTGGCAGCTGGTCCCCTCGGCCTGGGCCGGCGCCACCCCGTCCTCCTACGTCACGCGCGACGCTTTCGAGCGCATCAGCGCCGCCATCCTCGAGGACGTGCGTGCCGCCCTGGCGCAGGGGCTCGATGGCGTCTATCTGGATTTGCACGGTGCGGCCGTGGCCGAGCATGCCGACGACAGCGAAGGCGAGCTGATCGCACGCATCCGCGCCCTGGTCGGGCCTAAGCTGCCTATCGTTGCCAGCCTGGACCTGCACGCCAACGTCACGCAGCGCATGCTGGCTTTGTCCGATGGTCTGGTCAGTTACCGCACCTATCCGCACATCGATATGGCCGCGACCGGTGAACGTGCCGCGTGCTTGCTGCGCGAGCACCTGCGGCAGGGCCGCAAGGCCGAGCTGCAGGCGCGGCGCCTGCCCTTTCTGATCCCGCTGAATGCGCAAAGCACCTGGATGTCGCCCGCCCGCGAGGTCTATGACGAACTCGCCGCCATCGAATCGCGCACCGGCTGCATGCTCAGTTTCTGCATGGGATTTCCGGCTTCGGACTTTGCCGAATGTGGCCCGGTGGTCTGGGGCCATGGCGGTGCCGCGCAGCAGGCGGTGCAGCAGTTCTTCGAACGGGCTGCCGAGCCGGGGCAATGGCGGCCGGATTTCCTGCCGGCGCACGATGCCGTGCAGCAGGCGCTGCGGCTGGCCGCGCAGCACCGTGCGCCGGTGGTGATTGCCGACACCCAGGACAACCCCGGCGCCGGGGGCGACAGCAACACCACCGGCATGCTGCATGCCCTGCTGGCGCAGGGTGCGGGCCGCCAGTGGCCCGGGCAGGTGGCGCTGGGGCTGCTCTACGACCCCGAGGCCGCGCGCAAGGCGCACGAAGCCGGGGTGGGCGCCACCCTCGAGCTCGCGCTGGGCAGGGCGGTGCCGACCTTCACCGGGCAGACCAGCGATGCGCCGCTGCAGGGGCGCTTTGTGGTGCGCGCGCTGGGCGAAGAGGTTTGCGAGATCAAGGGACCGATGATGACCGGCATGAAGGTCCACATCGGTCCCAGCGCCTGTCTGGAGATCGACGGCGTGCGGATCGCCGTGGCCAGCGGCAAGATGCAGATGCTCGACCGCGAACTCTTCCGTGCCGTAGGCATCCAGCCCGAACAGATGAAGCTGCTGGTGGTCAAGAGCTCCAACCATTTCCGCGCCGACTTCACGCCGATCGCCAGCCGTGTGCTGGTGGCCAAGGCGGCCGGCCCGATGGCGGCCGACCCCGCGGACCTGCCCTGGAAAAAGCTCAGCCCCGAGACCCGCACACGCCCCTGACGGCCCGTTGAGGAGATGCCGATGACCACCGACCTGACCCAATGCCCGGCCCACGAACTGATCGCCCTCTACCGCAGCGGCCAGGCCAGTCCGGTGGAGGCCACGCAGGCGGTGCTCGCGCGCATCGAACGGCTCAACCCGCAGCTCAATGCCTTCTGCCTGGTGGATGCCGATGCGGCCCTCGCGGCGGCGCGCGACAGCCAAGCGCGCTGGCAGGCGCACCGCAGCAGCGGCGCGCCGGTGGGCGAGCTCGAAGGGGTGCCGACCTCCATCAAGGACCTGATCCTCACGCGTGGCTGGCCGACCCTGCGCGGCAGCCGCACCATCGACCCCCAACAGCCCTGGGAAGCAGACGCCCCCGCCACCGCCCGCCTGCGCGAGGCCGGTGCGGTGCTGCTGGGCAAGACCACCACGCCTGAATTCGGTTGCAAGGGCGAGACGAATTCGCCCGCCACCGGCATCACCCGCAACCCCTGGAACACAGGCTGCACACCGGGCGGTTCTTCGGGCGGCACGGCCGCAGCGGTCGCTGCCGGGCTGGGGCCGCTGAGCGTGGGCACCGATGGTGCGGGCAGCGTGCGCATCCCGGCGGCCTTCTGCGGCAATGTGGGCCTCAAGCCCAGCTTTGGCCGGGTGCCGGCCTACCCGCTCTCCCCCTTTGGCACCGTGGCGCACCTGGGACCGCACACCATGAGCGTGCGCGATGCGGCGCTGATGATGAATGTGCTCAAACAGCCCGACGCCCGTGACTGGACTGCACTGGAGGCCGACAGCAGCGACTACACCTTGGGCCTGGACGATGGCGTGCGCGGCCTGCGCATTGCCTATTCCCCCACGCTCGGCTATGCACAGAATGTCCACCCTGAAATTGCCGCCGCAGTCGAGGCTGCCGTGCGCCAGCTGCAGGCGCTGGGCGCGCATGTGGAGCAGGTCGACCCGGGCTTTGAAGACCCGCTGGAGATCACCACCGGCCTGTGGTTCCTGGGGGCGCACACGGTCTGGAGCGGTCTCACGCCGCAGCAGCAGGCTGTGACCGACCCGGACTTCCGCGCCGAGGCCGAGCTCGGGGCACAGTTGACGGCCTTGCAGGTCCAGCAGCTGCACCAGCGCCGAGGGGTGCTCGGTTCGCACATGCGCCAGTTCATGCAGCGCTACGACCTGCTGGTCACACCCAGTGTGGCGGTGCCGGCCTTCGAGGCGCGGCCAGCCGGCTCGGTGCCCATGGACCCGCAGGCGATGCTGGGCTGGACGCCCTTCAGCTACCCCTTCAACCTGACCCAGCAGCCGGCCATCAGCGTGCCCTGCGGCCTGACCCAGGCCGGCTTGCCGATGGGGCTGCAGATCGTGGGGCCGATGTTTGGCGATGCGCTGGTGCTGCGCGCCGCCCGTGCCTTCGAGTCGGTGCAGCCGGTGGCGCGGCCCCGGCTGTGATGCGTTTCAGGCCGCCCGCAGGGCGGCCGTGTCGACCGCTTCGAACGCGCAGCGGCTGGGCACATCGGGTGCGATCCACATCTCGCGCGTGACGGTGTTCATGACGATGCCGGCCACGCTCTCCACCCGGCCTTCGGGCGGCAGCGTGGGATCGGGGCTTCGGCAGATCGAGAGGTGGCCGTCGCTTTCGTCGCGCAGAAATGTCTGCAATTTGTCCAGGTCCAGCGGTGCGCCCTGCCCGTGGCGTGCGGCGGTGTCCAGCCGGGGCTGACTCGACAGGGTCACGCCCATCGGCGCCTGGGCCGGCAGCAATGGCTCGCACACAAAATGGTTGGTGTGCACCACCACGCCCTGTCTGGGCGGCAGTTCGGCCCAGCCTGCCGGTGCCACTTCGAAACAGGCGACCTCGCCATGGGCATCGGCGCAGGGGATGTTGGAGGCCGCACCAAAGCCCAGGGTCCGTCCGATGCGACCGAGTTCTTCACGCGCGGCGGCCACGCTCTCCAGGCCCAGCAGGTGCCGCAACAGCACATGCACCGGCACGCCGGGGCCATGGCCGTCGTCGTGTGAGCGCAGGATGTTCAGCCCCAGCGCAAAGCCGTGCTGGTTCATGCCGATCTTGGCCAGCATGCCGCCTTCGGTGAGGGTGATGAAGCAGCAGCCCGCGCTGCTGGTGCCCTGGGCCAGCACCAGGGCTTGGCGCTGGCGGCCCAGCCAGTCCCAGTTCTGCGCCAGCCAGGTATGGCCCTGCAACGCCGCTTCCGGCGCCACGGCCATGGCGGTGCATTCACCTTCGGCCAAGCGCGGGTCCAGGGCGTCGAGCCAGTCGGGCAGGCCCGCAGCGCGGTTGGCCATCAGGGCTTGTTGTGCCTGCAGCGGTTCGTCACCCAGAAAGCTCGGCGGCAGGATTTCCGTGCGGCAATGGAGGGCGAGGATCTCGGCCAATGCCAGCCCCGAGCCTTCGGCCAGCCCCTGCATCTCCTGCAGGAGCTGCGGGTCCAGCGCCTCGATTGTTGGCCGATAGGCCAGTGCCCGTTGGCAAGCGGTGGCCCAGTCGATCCCGCAGTGCGCGAACAGGCGGGCGTAGGTGTTGCGGCTGTGCATGGCCTGGGGCTGCACGGCCCGGCCTTGGTGCCTGCCTCGCGCCAGTGCGTCCAGTCCGGCGGGCAATTGAACATGCGGGAACATGGCCGGATTATCTGGCGCATGCCGTGTGCGCAGTGCTGCGCTGGCGACCTTTGTGCTGCCCGATGGACCCAGGCATGGCCATGGGATTTGCAGTAAATTCAAATTAAAGAATTAAATTCAGATGAAAACTATTTCTTGATCATTCTTATGTAACATCCGCCATCGGAACAAGCCAAGCCCTTGGAGACCTTATGCAACTGATCTGGGTGTCCGGTCCGACTGCCCGGGTGCTGACTTTGTCGATCACACGCCGCAAGGTGTGCGTGGGCCTTGCCCTGACCGCAGCGGCCCTGCTGCTGCTGGGCGGGGTGTTCCAGCTGATCGGCCTGCGTGTGGCCGTCGACCATGTGCCCGCTCTCGCCCACAAGATGGGGGGCGTGGCCAGCCTGCAGGAGCAGCAACGCATGGAGAGTGCGTACCAGGAGCAGCTGCACAGACTGCAGCGCCAGCTGGCGCAAACGGTCGAGCAGCTGCAACAGACCGAAAACCGTCGACAGACATTTTTTGCCCGCATCGGGCTGGCAGAGCTCGCACAGCCGGCTGCCCCCGATGCCGCCAAGGCGGGGCGAGGGGGACCTTTCCGGGCGCCTTCTCTGTGGCCTGCGGCCAGTGAGCCCTTGCCCGAGCGCCTGGCCACCGCATTCGCCCAATTCGAGGGTGTCCAGCGCGCAGTCGCGTTGAGCGCAAGGCAGTGGGCGGTACAGCAAGAACGGCTGGAGGCCCTTCCCCTGGCACTGCCCTTGCAGACCGACTACCTGCTGTCCAGCAACTTCGGAGTGCGTTCAGACCCCCTGACGCATTTGCCCAGCATGCACGAGGGGCTGGATTTCGTGGCGCCAGTGGGCACGCCTGTGATGGCCACTGCCGCTGGCCAGGTGGTTCAGGCCCGCTACAACGGGGCCTACGGCAACATGGTGGAACTGGTCCATGCCGAAGGTTTTGTGACGCGTTATGCGCACCTTCAGAAGATCCTGGTCCAGCCGGGACAGCGCGTGGGTGCAGGCGAACGCATCGGGTTGCTGGGCAACACCGGCCGTTCCACCGGCCCCCACCTGCACTACGAGGTGCTTTTCCGAGGACAGGCCATGCACCCCATCAAGGCGGTGCAGCAGTGGTCTCGATCCTGACAGCCCCCACAGGGAGACAGGCATGTTTGGCAAGAAAAAACCCGCTGCGACTCCGCTGGTCCTCAGCCATGAAAAATTCGATACGCTGATTGGCCGGCATGCCGAGCTGGAAGGCCATTTTCGGCTCAACGAAAGCATCCGCATCGATGGTCGGGTTCTGGGGCATGTGCAGGCGGCATCGGCGCAGTCGGTCTCCGTGGTCATCGGACCCACCGGCGAGGTGGTGGGCAATCTGATGGCGCACCGGGTCATTGTGGCCGGCAAGGTGTCGGGCAATATCCATGCGCTCGAGCGGGTGGAATTGCATGCCGGCAGCTTTGTCCAGGGAGACATCAAGTACGTGTCCATGGCCATCGAACATGGGGCACGCGTGCAGGGCCTGCTGCTGCAGATGGACGATGCAGACAACGCGGTCTGCCCCGACAAGGACGCGCAGGAAGCCATTCGCAGGGCGCAGACCCTCTGAGCTGCGCCCGACAGCAGGTCTGCCGGATGGACCGGCACCGACTGCAGCTATCATGCCGCCATGAACTTTTTGGCCATCGATGTGGGCAACACCCGCCTGAAGTGGGCGCTCTACGACCGTGCCCGCCCGGACGCGAACCTGCTGGCCCAGGGGGCAGAATTTCTGGAGAACATCGAGCGCCTGGGCGAAGGGGCCTGGGCCGACCTGCCGGCCCCCGACCGCATGCTTGGCTGCATTGTGGCCGGCGACGCGGTGCGTCGCCGCGTGCAGGAGCAGATGGAGCTCTGGGACGTGGTGCCGCAATGGGTGGTGGCCGAGCAGGCCGAAGCCGGGCTCATCAATGGCTATGACCACCCCACCCGCCTGGGGGCCGACCGCTGGGTCGCCATGGTCGGCGCCCGCCAGCGCATGCTCGCCAGGGGCGAGTCGCGCCCGCTGGTGGTGGTCATGGTCGGCACCGCCGTCACCGTCGAAGCGATTGACCAGCACGGCAAATTCCTGGGGGGCTTCATCCTGCCGGGTCACGGCATCATGTTGCGCGCCCTCGAATCGGGCACTGCCGGCCTGCACGTGCCCACTGGCGAGGTGCGCATGTTCCCCACCAACACCAGCGACGCGCTCACCAGCGGCGGCACCTTTGCCATTGCCGGCGCCTGCGAGCGCATGGTGCAGCACCTGCGCAAGCACACCGGCATGGAACCGGTCTGCATCATGACCGGCGGCGCAGGCTGGAAGATGGCGCCGAGCATGTCCATCGAATTCGAGCTGGTCGATAACCTCATCTTCGATGGCCTGCTCGCGATGGCCGGCCTGCGATTTGCCTGAGCTTCAGCGCGGCTCGGCAGCGTAGGCGCAGGTCAGCGCCATCAGGTGCTGCTGCAGCTCGGCGCTGCTGAGGTAGGGCGTGAGCAGCCCCAGTACATGCTGTGCGCCCCGGCCCATGGCGCTGCTGGCGCTCTCGGGCTCCATCGCATGGCGCGGGTCGCGCACATATTCGTAGCTCAGCCAGTAGGTCACCATCACGGCCATGCTGGCCGAGAGCGTCTGCACCGTCGCGGGGCTGATCTGCATGATGCCCGCGGCGGCCAGCGATTCGAGCATCTGCCGCAGCGCCAGCGTCTTGCGTTCGAGCACGGCATGGAAGTGCGTCTCCAGGTGCCGGTTGCCCGAGAGCAGGTGGTTGAGGTCGCGGTAGAGGAAGCGGTGGTCCCAGACCCGCTCGAACAGGGTGTGCAGAAAGAACCAGGCGTCCTCGATGTCCTGCACATCGCCACCGGCTTCCAGCAGGGCCAGCATCGCGGCCTCGTACTGGTCATAGAGGTGGTTGACCAGCTGGTCCTTGGACGGGAAGTGGTAGTACAGATTGCCCGGACTGATGCCCAGCTCTGACGAAATCATGGTCGTCGAGACATGCGGCTCGCCATAGCGGTTGAACAGGTCCAGCGTGACGCTGGCGATCCGTTCAAAGGTTCGGCGCGGGGCTTTTTTCGCCATGGCGCGGCGGCTCAGCCCTTGCGGGGGGCCTTGCGGGCCGGGGCCCTGGATGACGACCGGGGTGCGGCTTTGGCGGCCGTTGGGGTGGACGAAGCCGTGGCTGGCTTTTCCGCCGGCCGGGTGCGCCTGGCCAGCTGCGCTTCCAGATCGGCCACACGGGCCTGCAGCTCGGCAATGTCCTGCAGTGTGGGCATCCCTAGGCGGTGCAGGGCGCGGGCGACGCGCTCCTCGAACACTTGCTCGAGCTTGTCGATGCGGCCGGCGGTCTGCTGGCCCAGACCCTGGGCCATGCTGGTCAGGCGCTCGGTGGCCTCCTCGAAGCGCTGGCGGGCTTCTTCCTGGCTCTTGCGCTGGAAGGCCAGGCCGTCGCTGACCAGGGTTTCGATCGCCTTGCTGCCCTGCGCCTGTGCCTGGGCCATGGCGCCCAGACCGGCCAGCCAGATCTGGTGGCTCGACAGCGCAGACAGGTCCGGCAAGCCGGATGTGGGGGCTGTGGCGGGATCGGGTTTCTTGGCCATGGCGTTGTCCGTTGTGGGGCAGGGGTGGTTCTAGAATCTGACGTGAGCCGGCCCTTCGGACGGCCCTTTCCTTTATACACCCATGACCCTTCTCGTGACTGGCGGCGCCGGCTTCATCGGCGGCAACTTCGTGCTCGACTGGATCGCCGGCTGCGACGAACCGGTGGTCAACCTCGACAAGCTCACCTACGCGGGCAATCTGGAGACCCTCTCGAGCGTGCAGGGCGACCCTCGCCACACCTTTGTGCAGGGCGACATTGGCGACCGTGCGCTGCTCGAGCGGCTGCTGGCCGAGCACCGCCCCCGTGCCGTCATCAACTTCGCCGCCGAAAGCCATGTGGACCGCTCCATCCACGGCCCGGGCGAATTCATCCAGACCAACATCGTCGGCACCTACCACCTGCTCGAAGCCGTGCGGGCCTACTGGAGCAGCCTGCCCGCTGCAGGTGCGGCCTCCGCTCCCACAGAGACCGCAGCTGCAAA
>JACCED011849398.1_pt1 | contig 21238 bp, 15 predicted proteins | sample 7455021 | NCBI WGS metagenome assembly JACCED01 (sample SAMN15323456, study PRJNA562643) | freshwater metagenome | isolation source: river surface water | place: USA:Blue River Watershed | collected 2017-08-19
AAAATAAACATGGTATGCCTGTAGCTACTTTATTAGGAGAAATGGAACATTGGTATAAAACTTGGAAACCTATTCAACATCATAAATTAAAACCAGAAAATTTATTGTATGTGGGTATTAGAGATTTGGATCCAGGTGAAGTTAATCTAATTGATAAATTGAATGTTAAATATTTTAAAACATTTTCAGATGATTTAGTAAAATGGATACAATCTCATCCAGCATCTAAAATTCATATAAGTTTTGATGTAGATAGTATAGATCCAATTTATATGCCATCAACCGGCACAACAGCACCAGAAGGTTTAGAAGTTGATGATGTAATACAAATTATTAAATTATCTTTGGATAAATTAATAAGTTTAGATGTGGTAGAATTTAATCCTAGTATTGGGGGATTAAGAGAACAAAATACGTCGTTAGAAAATATCATGAAAGTTATAACGAGTATATTTAATTAATTTTTTTAAGATGCATTTATTATAAATATTTTTTTATTTTTATTATTCATGTATAATTTAATAAAATCAATAATATCATTGATTGTAACCTTATTTAATTGTTCTAATAATATTTCATTTCTATTAAATAAATATTGTCTGAGACTAATTTCTGGTAAATATCTTGCTATCTTTTCATCCATACTATAATCTGGTTCCATTAGTTGATTTCTAATTGTGGTTATAAAATTATCAAAATCTAATTGTTCAATTATCTTAATTAAATTTTTATTAAAATCATCCATTTTCTCTTTAATAAATTCAATTGGTTTATCAGATTGAATTTTTTGAATTAAATAATATTCATCTCTTACATTTTTAAATCCCATAGAAACCATATAACCTAATTGATGTTTAGTTCTTAAATTATCAAAGAATGATTGTGATAACATATTAGTAGTTAAATTTAATAAAATAAAGTCTTTGGGGATAAATTTACCAACAGGATAATAATAGGTAATACAATGTGATTTTTCATTTGGATTTGGATGATCAATAACAAAATCTTTAGGATTATTAATAATAGGTAATTGATGGTTACTATTTTCAAATAATTTATTAAATTTACTAAACATCGTGTCTAAATTATCTGATAATATATTTCCATATATTAATGTTGTTAATGATGCATTATTTAATAATTTTTTTAAAAATGTTTTTATCATTTTAGGATTTATTGAATCAAATTGTTCCATTAATTCTGATGTTGAAAATTCTGTGTTAAAAAACTTGGTTTTTAAAATATATGTGAAATATTCCCATGGATTTAAATAGTTAGTATTTAATATTGCATCTTTGAATGATACTATCAGGTTGTTAACATAATTATCTGATAATTTAGCAAATAATTCGTCTATATTCAATAAGAAATCTGCTAACTCATTAACTAATAATCTTATTTTCTTAACATCATTTAAACCTCGTATATTAATACTTACAGAAGACAATGATGGTTTGGGTTCAAATGATATAGAATAACAAAGTTCTAATGGTTTATATAAATCAACTGATATCATAAAGTTTAATATTGAACATGATATATTTGTTAAAATATAATTTTGTGGATTTTTAAAGTATTCATTTGAATTTAACTGCATCCATAACTTGACTAAAGGTTCGCAAAATTTAGAACATCCACCGTACCATTGTCTGTCTGTGATCAATGTTGGTATTTGATATTTATCTAATTCAGGAATTATTATGGGTTCTGCATCAAGATATTCATTTTTTAAATCAAATATTGCCATTTGAGCTTGAGACGATGAATCTAATTTAATATTTTTAATAGATGGAACAAGACTATATGTTGCATCATATTCATTCATTTTAATATAATTAAGTTTAAATTCTTGATCAGATAATTCAGATAAGTCAGGTAGTACATAATTTGGTGAAGATATAATGGTTATAGCATTTGATGAATTAATATATTTATTTAGTACTTTTTTGTATTCATTAGATGATTTAATATTTTGAATTTTAAAACTACCATCAAATACATTAATAGTATCATGATAATGATGATTGACCGATAGTAAATTACATAATTCTTCAGTATCAAACTTACTTAAACAATCAAAATTTATTTCCATTACTTTTTCAAAATATTTGGCATATGATTTCAATGATGAATCTAAATCATAAATCAAATCAATATAATGATATAATGCAGATTGAATATATTCTAGATTATTAAATCCTTCTTTTGTTAATTTAAAGCAAACACTAAATGCTCCTTCATATTGAATTTCAGTATTAATTGAAACAATAAAACCAAGATTTTTAAGATGAAAAAATAATGATTTATCTGATTTATTAGTTAATAGTAACTCAAATATTGTAAAATCTTTAGATTGTAAATAATTATGTTTACTTTGATGGGGAATTTCCCAAATAAAAGTTAATTCATAAATATTAGAAATAGTTTTAAGATGAAATGTTTTTAATTTATTTTCACTGTAAAATGGTTTTGTTATAGTTGGTTTTTCTTGATTATCACGTGATTCTATAATACCAAATGTGTCAGTTATAATTTTATTAATTGTTTCGATTGGTTTAGATGAGGCGATACATATTGATATATTTTCAGGAGTGTAGTATTTTTTATAGAATTCAATTACTTGGTCTCTAATATCTGGTTTGTTTAATGTATTTAATGACCCGGTAATAAATGTATTTGTTTCTGAATCCAAATTAGTTAAATATAACATTAATTGATATTTTTTCCAATAATCATTATTAACATTTTTTTTATGTTCACTATCAACTGCATTTAATTCTCTAGAGATAGAATCTGGGTCAAATAATGGATCTATAAAAAATCTACTAAAGATATCGAATATTTCGAGTAAACCATCGTCAAAAACATTAAAATAATATACTGTTTCTGTTGTATCAGTATAAGCATTAGAACTACCACCTAACTCATTAAGTCTTGTATGATAGTGATTTTCATTAGGATATTTTTTACTTCCCATAAACAACATATGTTCTAAGAAATGAGCTAATCCGTTGTATTCTTTTGGGTTAGCAAATGAACCAACATTTAAACTAACAGTTACATATGATTTTTCAAGATGTTCATCATTAATAATAATATACTTGATACCATTATCTAATTTTCCTCCTACAAATTTTCTTTTATCAAATTTTGGTTTATTAATTAAAATCATTTAATCTATTTATATTGTATTAATTATAAATAGAATAATATTTTAGACCGAAATTAAATAAAACCTAAATCCATACTAATTATTTGACCATTTAATTTATTTGATTTATTAATTAAATTAATTCTTATTAATGCTTCAGCCCATACTTTGAAAAAATGTTTAATGTCAATATTTCTATAATTAAATTCATCTATTTTATCTAACCATAGATTATCAATTGTATCTGATTTTATTTGTTTTACTATAATTGCTATATCATCTGGTAAATTATAAAATGAAATAAATGGTGTAATCATTAAATGATGGTTGATTGAATTTAAATAATGATTTGGTTCTACATTTTCTTCTTTAATTTCTTTTAACCAATTTTTTGTTTGATTCAAATCTTCGGGTATATTTGCGATAAATGTTATTAAATTATTAATTGATGGTACATTATAATGTTTATACCAAGTTAAATTATTTGTATGATAATCTTTCATATTACCAAATTGTGTAATAACTAGATGGTATAATTTTTTTAAATAATCATTTGATTCTAAATTATTATCAATCTTTGAAATTATATTTAAATGTTCATTAATATCAACATGGTCATAAAAATCTGGGAATTTTTTATTTAAATTACTATTAGCTTTATCTGATATAAAATTATATAAATCTTGATATGGATCAGTTGTAATATTTTGTGGTTTATTGTATAGAATTAATCCATTAAATTCTTTGTCATAATAATCTATATTTTCTTCAATTAAATTAACAGAATCTTTTAAAAGTTTTGTTTTATTTTCATCTAGTTCAAATATACTATAGTCCCGATATGATTCTAAATTTAATTGATCGATATTTTTTATGAAAACTAATCTTAAATCATCTTGTTCCAAACTATTTCTTGATTCATCATCTAAATTTAAATATCTATTTATAATAAATTTTCTCATAAATTCTAATAGTTGATTAAAATTCAAATTCAATTTATCTGTTAATATATTAATTAATTGTGAATTAATTTTAAAAAATCTTTGCAAAATAATTTTGGTTATATTTTGTTTATTAGATTCATTAATTTTTTGCAAATATAATGACAAATTTTTTAAATCAACTGAAATATAATTCTTTTTCAGATTAGTTATATTAGTTTTACCCAATGCCAAATAGTGTTTTTTAATAAAAAAATCTAAACCTAATTCTGGACCAATTTCAACTGATGATGGTAAATGATCATTACCAAATAAATAAAATATTAAACACAAGTCCCATATAATTTTAAAATTATTTGTTTTAATATTATTTGTACTATTGTATAATTCTAATATATTTTTGATTAATAAATTGGCTTCAATTACTTGTGCATATCCAATTAAATTAAAATTTTTTAAATATTTAACAACAGTTAAATTAATATCTTTATTAATTATTTTATAGTAAGATTGTTGGATTAATATTTGGTGAATTAGGTCAGAATCAGTAGTATGAATACAATAATCACCATTTAATTCGTGTTCTGCAATATATTTAAATATTTTTAAATCCGATTCTCCATTTTCTTTAGCACTATTAATATAAATTTTAATTTTTGGAAAAAATTTTTGTATTTTAATATTCATAAATAATTCTAAATTTGATATAAAATTTGATGATGGTCCAATTGATTTATCAATACTGAATCTATTTTTAACCCATTTAAAATAATCAAATAATAATGTCTTATCATCTAAATTTTCAAAATTAGAAGGTTTAATGTATTCTTTACTTAGATTTTCAAATAAATTTTTATTATTAGTTAATAAATTGTCAAAATATTTTTTAAATAATACCTTTTTTTCATTTGATTCAAGAAAGTTCTTAATACGTCTTCTTCTTTGTTCAATAACTTTTGAAAATGAAGGTATCCCATCATAAAATATTGATATCGATTGAATAAAATTAGGATGATGTATTTTTTCTATATAATTAATTAATACATTTACTATTCTTTCATATATTACCAATTCGATTATGGATAAACTATCTGTTTTGTCATGATTAGAATTATTTGTAGTATCAGTTTCTCTAGTAGTGGATGATGTTATTTTACTAGTAATATGAAATATAAATTTTTTAATAATTTCATCTTCATTAAAACCATCAAATAAATTCTCTAGTTCTGTACCAATATAATATGGATTCCAATGAGGTTGTGTAAATATTATTTTAAGTTGTTCTTCTAAAAGATGACCATTATTTAAAACAAAAGGCAAACATAAAATAGTTTTAATTATATCATTAATTTCATTTTCAATTGAAATTATTTCTTGATAAATTAAAAAATTCAAATCAAAAATAACATGATTTGTCACTATTTTTCTAACATTATTATCAATATTGATTTCATCAATACCATCATTATTAATAGATTTTGATATAAAATTAGCAAATCTATCTAATCCCATTTTTAATTATTAATTAAAACCAAATGTTGTTTTAAATCAAAATTTTAAAAATTGTTTCTAATTAAATTATGAATTTCCCACATAACTTTACAATCTATTTCATTATAATAAATAATTTCTTTCATAACTGGATCCTTTTCAACATCATCAATTAAATTATTAGACACTTTTTCATATAAATTATTGGCTAATATCATTGCTGATAGACCATTTGAACAAGGACTAGAACTATTCCAATTTGATTCAATCAATGTATGCTTATTAAGAGATTTAGCAATTGTTTTGAGTGAATAGTTAAGAGCTCCTTTGACTACAATTGGTTCAGAAATAAATACCTGATACAAGTCGTAAAATTTAAATGATTTATCATTAAAAGTAGCACCATGATTTCTTTTCTTAAAACTATTATATGCTGATGGTTCTGCACACGACCAATGATAAAATTTAGCGGTTTTTTTATTAGTTTGTTTTAGTACACGATCAATATATTTATAAAAATTATTAAACATTGAAACTTCAGAATCTCCACTTTTGTCTTTCATAACAAAATTTTTAAATATCCAAGTATTATTTTGAATATAACCAACACCGACCATGAAAATAAATTGGTTGGAATTATATGAAATAATACCATCTTTGATAATAGAGCCAAAATTAGAGTTTAAAGTTTCAAAATCCAAATACAATTCTAGTTCGTTTGGATCTTTTTGTTTCCAATTTTTTCGATCCCATGAAATAAATTCTGGTCGAATTAAATCTGTTGATTGTCTGTTAATATTTAATACAGAATCAACTACAATAGATTGTTTACCTTTGGGATTAAATCCTAATACTTTTGATGTACACTTTGGATCTGTCCATTGAAATACTTGATTAGCATGGGCATTTTGCCGATGTTTAACCCCGCAATATATTACTGCTGTAATTTCATTAATTTTATCATTTAATTCATTTTTTAATTTTCTCCATTGACCATCTTTTTCATTTTTCATATTTGGAAATAATTCTTTTCTAGAAGGTAATGGTAAAAGTTTCCACGTTGAACCTTCATTACGAACAGCTCTAATCCATTCAATAGCATTATTTGTTTGTTCAATATATTCAGAATCAACACTATCATAATCAATCACACCTAATTTATTAAGAAAATCAGAGTTTTCATATTTAATTCCTTTTGATTCCCAAAGATATTTTTTGCCCCAAATGTAAGCCTTATTTATATTAATACCAAGTACATTATTAAGAGCCATGGTATAAATATATATTTGACCTTTGTATGCGGGAATACTTTCTGAGTTTAGTATATGAATACCATCAGAACGTAAGGGAATATTAGAATGTTTAATATCAATCACTTTATAATGCCATGGTACATTTAGTTTAGGGGATTTTCGTTTAGCTTCTTCAGGAGTAATAACTTGATAACCCATCAATTGATTCAAATAGTCAGATCTAACGAGTAAATCTGGCAAACCAAATGTTTTATTATCATAATTATGAAGAACGGCTTGATAGATAATAGGAACACCTTGTTTCATTAATTGTATAGTTTCATCGAACTTTTCTTTTTGTTTACTTTGAATAAATTCAGCAACTTTAACAATTGAATGATCTTGTTTAATAATTTTAATTAATTCTTCTTCAAATTCAATACCAGCATCCATTATATGTTTGGTGAAAGTATCAACTGACACTTGAATATTAGTTCTAGAATTAGCAACTTTTGATGGTTTATCTTCAAGTGAATAAATATTATATTCTTTGAAGAAATCAATCAATGGGTCATTCAACATATAATTTCGACAAGCAGATGCAGCAATCATATCCTTCCATATATCTTCGTCGTCACTAAATCTAACAGTTTTACGTCTTTTAGGATTGGGTGAATTAGTTGTATTGATTGTATCAACCGTATCAACTGTATGAGTTATGATAGTTGTGTCATTATTATCATCGTATTTACGTTTATTATTTGATAAAATTTGTCTTCTGAGATAACGGATAGTTCTTGAAGGTTTGTTTAAATTCAAGACAGATTTATCTTCTACTGTTAAATTTTTAATAGCAAAATATTTTGTGCTATTTGCATGGTTAGATGTTTGATTAATAGTTATTGTGTGAATATACATATTGGAATTATTGGTTGATTCAACTTCTTCTAATTCAAAATTAATTTGTTTAAAAACGTATCTATTAACTTCAGACAATGCTTGAATCATATCTTTTGATAATTGATAATCTCGGTCATTAATTGTAATATTAAGAAAATATAATTCATTTGTTTTATTACAAATATACCAATAATAATAATGAAATGATTCATTCAGTAGATTTAAACTTACTAAATCTAAACCATTTAAATCAGAGTAAAATTTACTAAGATTTTCTGAAATAATATCATACAATTTATAAGTATGAGTTGGTTTTTCATAAGACCAATACGTAATAATACTATTTTTATCCATTACTTATAATTTATTTAAATATAATTGTTGTTTATATCAATTTTTCTGTTTTTTTATTTTGATATTCTAATATTAAAATAAAAAATATAAAATAAAATTAATCACTATTTGCATATTGTAATGTATATTCTTGTGCATTCGCATCATGAACTTCTTTATTATGTCTTAGCAAGTCAGCAATTTCTGGCATAAGTGGATCATTTGGATTAGGTTCAGCTAAAAGTGAACAAATAGACAAGAGCAATTTACTAATATTAAGAGCTGGACTCCAATTATCTTTCAAAATATCCAAACAAATACCACCTTGACGATTAATATTACAATGATAAATCGGTGTTTTGAAATAAACTTTTGGTGGTTTAAAAGGATATTCGTCTGTAAATTTAATATCCAAATAAAAAACACCTCCAAAGTAAGGGGTTTCTTCTGGTCCAAATATAGTAGCTTGCCAATGGGTTATATCACTATTTGTCGGACCTGCAGAACAATTTGAAACTGGGTTTTTTTGCAAGTCCATTAATTCATTCTGTAATCTTTTAATTAACAAATTTGACATTAAATAAATACCATATTATAATATTGATTTAACCTTTCAATTTTTATAGGAATAAAATTTTTAATATAGTATTAAATTTTAATCTACTTATTATTTAATATAATGTCTATTAACAGACATAATAATGTTAATGATATAAATATTAATATTAAGAAAAACAACTGCAGAACATTTTGTTAGATATATTTATAGAGAAACAGATGGATGTAATTATAAATTTTAAAAAGATATAATATTAGGAGAATTTTCTATTGTAAATTAATGGAAAATATTACAATTGAAAAAATTGTACATTATGCAGATGTTTTAGCTATACCTTGTTTTTTAATATCATTTTTATATTTATATTTTAAACAAAATAAAACATTATTAGAAATATTTATTATGTTATTTTTATTAAGTGGATTAATATCAGATACCATATTTACTTATAGTTATTTAACTGGTAATATCAAATAAATTTTACAGCTGGGACCAAAGCACATTATTGATATGAACTTTATTCCTGTTTATAAAGACTTTAAGGTTCAACCAAAGACATATATGGCTCAGGAAATATCAAAGTATGCTGTTACTGACAAGACACTTGATTGGATGAACATATACTATCCTGCAGGTTTACAAAACAAATTCGGTGCATCAAGTCAAAAGTTTATTTCTAATGAAATCACAGTTGAACAATATGCTAAAGAACTACAAGATGCTTTCAAAGGTGCTAAAAAAATTGGCGCAAAGTTTAAAAGTAAGATCTGATAATAGTTAATGGTAAAATAAATTAAACATTAATATTAGTTAATTGAATATTATTTGAAATATTCTTTTTAATTAATTCTTGAATTTTATCTATTGATAAAATTTGGCAACATTTATGAACTTCTTCAATTATATATTTTCCAAAAATTAATTTATTTAATGATTCGTCCAATTTAAAATTGTTTATTGATTCTTGATTTTGAGTATAGTCTTGACTTGGTGATAAAACAACCATTGAACAACCACCGATGTTTATCCCAACAAATTCTAAATATTCATCATTAACCATTCTATAAAATCCAGATCCAGAATCACCCATTAAACTGACAAGGGATAAACAATTAGTTTCCATATATTTTTTATAATATTTTTTAATATTAACATCTAATTTAATATTTTGAAATAATTCATGAGACATAAAATCTTTAATTATATTAAAAAAGTAATATTCAAAAAGTTCATTTGATTTTTCTTCATTTAATATTTCACCATTAAATTTGGATAATTTACTATGTTGACCCTTAACAATTATGCCAGATGGAAATTTAGAAGATAATATTATTATCTTACCATTTATTTTAAATGTAAAATAATTAAAATTCTTTTTTTGAGTTGTTAAATATTTATCTGTATCGAAATTAATAATTGGTATTGTAAATATATCACCAGTACTACATCCATTTTTAATTAAAATTTCATTTTCCAAAAATTTAATATCAGTATTTGTACAAATAGATTTTATTTGATATTTTTTATAATTAAAAGTTAATGTATTTGTATTATTAATCTTTATACTTCCAAAACATATTAATGCAATATCATCAAATCCGTTATCAATTGAATAAAATATATTTTGATTTCTGTTATCAAATATATCATTGATATTATTAGTTTTATTAATAGTAATATTTAAATCTGTTTGATATGATTGTTCCGCAAAACTATGACCAGTTGAAATAAATATTATTTTTGAATAATCATTATTATTTAATTTATAATTAAATACTAATTTTGTTATATTAATAGAGTGAGGATATCCTTTTCCTTCAAATATCATTTTATAATTATATGGTCCAGAATTAATTTCTGTCATTATTATTAATAATATAATTATTAATTGTTGTTTTAAATAAATTATTAAATAAATTTAAAATAACATTAAAATAAATTAATCAACTTCGTTTGTTGAAAATTCAGAGGTTGCTGGATTTTCAGTAGCAGTTTCAGTAGGAGCTGCTGGCATATTTGATTGGTATGCTTTTTGAATAAGAGGCATTAGAACACCCTCAACTTCTTTTTGTTTAGCTTCAAATGTTTCAGCTGAACTATCGGCATTTTCGTCAACCCATTTAAGTGTTGATTCAACAGTTTGTTCAACAGTTGCCAAATCTGAACCAAGAGCTGTTTTCATTTTATCATCAGTAAGCATTGTTGATTTAACATTGTAACAATAGTTTTCAAGTTTATTCTTAGCTTCAACACGTTGTTTTACCTTGTCATCATCAGCTTTAAATTGTTCTGCTTCTTTAACCATGCGTTCAATATCATCTTTGCTAAGTCTACTAGATTCATTGGTAATGGTGATTTTTTCAGCTTTACCTGTTGATTTTTCCACTGCAGATACTTGTAGAATACCATTGGTATCAACATCATATGTGATTTCAATTTGAGGAGTACCGCGTGGCATTGGAGGAATACCTTTGAGATGGAACTCTCCAAGTTTGTTATTATGAGCTGTAAGTTGACGTTCACCTTCATAAACTTGAATTGTTACACCTGGTTGGTTATCTACAGCTGTAGAAAATGTTTGTGTTTTCTTGTTAGGTAGAGTTGAACCACGGGGGATAAGTGTTGTCATAATACCACCTGCAGTTTCAACACCAAGTGAAAGAGGTGTTACATCAAGAAGAACTAGTTGTTCAAGAGTTTTATCTTTGGTTCCAGAGAGAACAGCTGCTTGGACAGCAGCACCATATGCAATGGCTTCATCTGGATTAATATTGCGACAAAGTTCTTTACCGTTAAAAAAGTTAGTAAGAAGTTCTTGTACTTTGGGAATACGTGTTGAACCACCAACAAGAACAATATCATCGACTTCACTCTTGCTAATTTTAGCATCAAGTAAAACACGTTCAACAGGTGCAAGTGTTTTTTGGAAAATATCTCCACATAGACTTTCAAATTTAGCACGTGTTAGTGTAACATTAAGATCAATACCTTCATGGATTGAATCAACTTCAATAGTTGTTTGAGTCATACCAGATAGTGAACGTTTACCGCGTTCAGCAGCAGTACGAATACGTCTGAGAGCTTTCTTGTTATCAGATAGATCAACTTTGTTTTTACGTTTAAATTCTTCAACTACAAAGTTAACAATACGATTATCAATATCTTCACCACCAAGATGTGTGTCGCCGGCTGTTGCTTTTACTTCAAATACACCATCTTCAAGTGAAAGAAGCGACACATCATGGGTTCCTCCACCAAAATCGAAGATGAGGACACTTCTAGCTTTTTCACTGATTTTATCAAGACCATATGCAATGGCTGCAGCAGTAGGTTCGTTAATAATACGAAGAACATTAAGACCTGCAATGACACCGGCATCTTTAGTAGCTTGGCGTTGTGAATCGTTGAAATAAGCAGGTACTGTAACAACAGCATTCTTAACTTCACATCCTAGATATGCTTCAGCAGTTTGTTTCATTTTACCAAGAACCATAGCCGAAATTTCTTCAGGGGTAAATTCTTTGTCTTCTCCTTTGTATTGTACTGAAATTTTAGGTTTGTTATTACGATCAAGAACTTTGAATGAAAAGTGTTTCATATCATCTTGTAGTTTAGAATCTGAAAATTCACGACCGATCATACGTTTAGCATCATATACTGTATTAGTAGGGTTAGATGTAGCAGCATTTTTAGCTGAAATACCAACTAGACGTTCTGTATCTGAGAAACCAACATATGATGGGGTAGTACGTTCACCTTGATCATTTGCAATAATTTCGACTTTACCATTTTGATAAACACCTACGCAGCTGTAGGTGGTACCAAGGTCAATTCCAATAGCGATATCTTTATTTTGAGTCATTAAAATATATAGCTATAAAGTCTTTATATATTTTAAATTCAATTTTTTTAATAAAAACGAAAAATATAATTTTTCTTTTTATTCAATAAATATGTATCAATGACAATTTTTTTAAATAAATATGTATCAATGACAATTTTTTTAAATAAATTTAGAGGTCTTCTATACTATTTTTAAGATGTTTATCAATTACTTTAGATAATTTAAACATTTTTTCAAATTGGTATAATTCATTACTATGAAATAGTGCGCCCGAATTATTTTGCTTTGTTTTAATTTCATTATAAACCCCACAATTATGGTCTTCATACATTCTATGACCTGAGCAAAATATTTTATTACAATATGAACAAGGCCATCTATTTAGTAAATTCATATGATTTCTACACTTTATAAAATTACATTTGGGTAAATGTTTTTTATCATGATCAGATACTTGATTCCAATAATCACTCATTATTAAATTAAATTATCAAAATAATATTTTTATTTAACAATTTTTTTATTAATTTATTTAACAAAAACCAAGTTTTGTCTTTCAATTAATGCTTTTTGATCAGAATTAACTAATTGTCTAAGTTCTAATGTAAATGAAAAATTAAAACCATTTAAATCAACTGTATTACCTAAGTAGTCAATTAGTTCAATGTCAAATTTTTGGATATTAATTGGTTGTCTAAATTTGTATTCTTTATTAATATAATCGTCTAATCTTGGATTACCTAAACCAGATGTAAGTAATACTTTTGCAAATACTTTTTGATTGAAAAAATCAAAATATCCCCAGTCATTAACTTTAAGAAATAAATAGTTATCACCAATAGTATCAAAACTCTTTGTAGCTGTCATTTTAACTTGCATACCATTAATTGATGGTTTTAATAGAAATTTATCAGTTGGTTTAGAAATATTAGGTCTAAAACCCAAATAATAACCAAGTGGTGGATATTGTAATCTTTTAATATCAATAATACCATTAATTATTGGATTTAATAATTCATCATAAGTATTAAAATCGATTTGAAATTCTGGAATATCTTTAACAAGCGATGGTTGAAAATTTTGATTGAAAAATTGATTAATTGTAATAAATCGTTCATTTCTTAGATAAGATTTTGATGTTAAATTTAATATTGTATTCGTTTGTACTAAATTTAAAGGATTTTGAATATCCCAACTATTACTATTATAAGTACCATCTTTATTAGTGTTATAATAATAATAATTAATTGTATTTGGGGAACTTGAATTAATCATAAAACTATTAGTAAATGATACTCTTAATGATGTTAAATCAACTTGCATTAGCATATTATAAATTTGTGATGAATCATTTGTAGGTTCTTGTGGTTTATTATTAATATAATAGATAGATGATGAATTATAAGTATTTGTACCATTAGCACCAATATAAGTTGGTGGAATAATATATTTATTTGCAAATAATTTATCTAATATTCCAATTCCTGAAATTTTTGGAATAAAATCATTAAGATCAGAAACATATTTTGAATAAATATATTTTTTTAATTCAGATAAATTAGTACTTAAGTTTGAACTTGTAAATGATTTTGTTGTTATTTGATCTTCTCTAACACAATCTTTTTCTGTTGGTTCTTTATTATCACTTAAATTTCTAAATCTTCTATCATATACTTTAATGATTGTTTCTCCCAAACTAAAATTACCATTATCTAATTGAATTGGAGTTACTTGATCTATGTTATTTGATATAAAATCTTTACGCTCTTTATATTTATTATTAATATAATTTTTTATTATATTTACTAATCCATATAAACTGTACCATCCCATATTTATTACAAGTTTTTCTTTTAAGGTAGATGGTTGAATATCGGGTATAGAATTAAAATCAAAATCAATTATTAAATCTTCATTTAAATAAAATACATAAAAAAATTTTTCAGCATATGGCTTTCCATCTAAACTATTAATTTGTAAAGCACCATTAGTATTAACAAATGAATTAAAAATACTATTAACTAAATTTTGTATTGATCCAACCAATTGTAAAAGACCATCTTCTAATTGAATAATGATTCCTTCAGGATCATTTAATTTATTTGGTAAATGTAATTTTAAAAAATTATTCTTTTTTTGTGAATCAACATAATTAATACTATTATTTAGTTCTAAACTGACCATTCGAACTGAAATAATATTTTTATAACATTTTTCTAAATTATATCTAAACTTGCATTCATTTGGATATTGTATAATGTCTCTATATCTAGAATCAACATTTATTAAAATTTCTTCCATATTAAAATACTTTAGATTTTATATTATATAAACTAGAGTAATTAAATTATTTGCGTTTTATAAATTATTTAACAACAAATAAAATATATATTATTTTAATGGTTAGAATTACTGACACAAATAGTATAACAGAATACAATGTTATAAATACAAATAATACTATTATGACAAGTGTCCCAATTGGTGTCAAAGCTACTTTACAAGAAAGTCAAAAAATTCTTGATAAATCAACGAGTGTTGTTGCCACTAGTATAAAAGTTGCATCTGACACAGCTGCATCAAATGTTAAAATACCAGAAGATTATTTATTTAATAATTTAACTGTAATAAAATCATTATCAGTACCTAGTATTGGTCAAGTTATAATAGATGGTGAATCAACATTTAATGATACAGTTAATATTAATTCTGATTTATCATCTAATAAAATAAATTCAACTAATATTTTAACAAAAAATTTAACAACTGATAATTTAAAAACTGATATTTTATCAACAAATTTATTATTATTTGTACCACAAACTGGTATTATTACAAATGATGGTAAATCTGTATTTAATAATTTAGTTAATATTAATTCTAATCTAACTGCTCAAAAAATATCAACTGATAATTTAATCGTAAATGAAACTGCTATATTTAATGGTAGTTTAATTACTAATAAAAATTTTTCAATAGGTGGTACATCTTCATTTACAGATAATATTACTGCAAGTAAAGATTTGATTGTTGGAAATAGTTTTAAAGTTCTTGGTTCTTCCAGGTTTGTAGATGATGTTCAAACGAGTAAAAATATAAATGTTGGAGGTAAAACATCATTAGAAGGTATTGTTAATATTAATAATGATTTAAATGTTAAAGGATCTTCAATATTAACAGGTGATTTAGTTACAAGGAAAAATGTTTTAATTGATGGTGATATAAAAGCTAACGGGAATACAACATTAAATAATTTAAATTTAAATGGTAATATATTATTAAAAGATGTTTCTATAGAAGGAGTTTTAAATATTAAAGGTAAATCAATGTTAACAGATATTACATCAAATAATTTAGAAATTAAAAATAATTTATCTGTTGGAGGAACATCCACTTTATCTCATATTGAAGTTACTGGTTCAACATCATTAGCAGCAGTATCAGCAACAGGTTTAACAGAAGCAAAAGGTGGTTTAACAGTTACTGGAACATCTTCATTAGCAGCAGTATCAGCAACTGGTTTACTAGAAGCAAAAGGTGGTTTAACAGTTACTGGAACATCTTCATTAGCAGCAGTATCGGCAAATGGTTTACTAGAAGCAAAAGGTGGTTTAACAGTTACTGGAACATCTTCATTAGCAGCAGTATCAGCAAATGGTTTACTAGAAGCAAAAGGTGGTTTAACAGTTACTGGAACATCTTCATTAGCAGCAGTATCAGCAAATGGTTTACTAGAAGCAAAAGATGGTTTAACAGTTACTGGAACATCTTCATTAGCATCAGTATCAGCATCTGGTTTAACAGAAGCAAAAGGTGGTTTAACAGTTACTGGAACATCTTCATTAGCAGCAGTATCAGCATCTGGTTTAACAGAAGCAAAAGGTGGTTTAACAGTTACTGGAACATCATCATTAGGATCAGCAACAGCAAATAGTTTGACAGTTACTGGATCATCAGATTTAGGAACTGTAACAAACATGTCAGTAGATAAAATGAGTGAATCAGTTAATTTATTAGCATTACTTCCAAACGGATCAATATTTTCAGCTACAATTAATTGGTCTTCTAATGTATTAACTCATTACGTATCAACTATCCAAAATAATTTTACTCTTAATATTACAAATTTACCAATGACTCCATTAAAATCATATAACATAACTTTAATTTTAAATCAAGGTAATCAAGGTAGTCAAGGTGGTACAGGGTATGCAAATGCATTAAATATTAATGGTTCATCACAAACTATAAAATTCTTAAACAATACATTACCTTCGCCATCCAGCAGTAAAATAGAAGTACAAAAATTTAACATTTCATATATTAATAGTGGAAATATAACTTGGTTAGTATTATGTGAATATAAATCATATGCTTAAAAAAATTGATATTTAAATTTGTTAAAGTAAATAAATTTAACCATTAATGCTTGATAATTTTTCATATATTAAATATCCTAAATATAATGATTATCCATCAAACCTTCTTACTGGATTTCAAAGTAATATACAAAAAAATGTAAATGGTAAAAAAGTCCTAATAATTTTAGATATTACTGGTTCAATGGGTAGTCATATTAACTCTTCAGAATCAAGTACAAAATTAACATTTGCTAAAAAAGTTATTAAAAAAATAATTGATAAATATCCATTTACAGTATTTGAAATTATGCCATTTAATACAGAACCACTACCAATTATTAGTTTTGATCAAATACCAGAACCAAATGGTTCCACTTATTTTTCTCCAATTTTACCAGAAGTACTAAAATTACTCGATAAAAATACAAGTGTAGATTATTCATCTGTTATTCTAATGTCAGATGGTCTACCAAGTGAAGATACAGAATTAGCACATAATTCAATTAGTGCTTTAGGAACACATTGTAGAGAAGTCGGTGCAAATACAATTTCAGTTGCTATTGGATCAGAAGCCGATGGTAATGCGTGTTCATTATTCACAGGTAATCGTGGTTACAATTGTTTTGTTAAATTTGAAAAAGATATTGACCCAGCTGTATCAGATATCATAAACGGTATTAAATGTAATTATGTACAAGTACGCGATGGTGTTTGGATTCCAATTGATGAATCAGGAAATTATTATTTTCTAGGAACTCCCGATAACAATGATAATTTGGGAACAGAACTTCAACCCACATATGAAACTACTCGGAAATATATTAGTTTGATTATTCAAAATGAATTATTCAATCCATCAACAATGAATATAAGTAATTTGGTAGAATTTATTAAAACAATAGTTAATTGTCTACCTGATGAAAAAGATCGTAAAGAACTAATTGAATTTTATACTAAAACATTGGTTGCAGTTGAAAATACATCCAAAATCTACATGAAAACTCCATCAATTAATTCTGCAGTAAAACAAGTTTTTCAAACTTATTCTAGCCAATTTACTGGAATTTAATTTTAATTAACTGTTTAATTTATAATTATTAGATAATTGATACCATAAAATTCCAATATATAAAATATGAATCAAATATAATTGGTTATTAAAATAGTCTTCTTTTACCGTAATAACAGGTTTAATTAATCTATATAAGAAGCCTTCTTGATATTTTTCACCTTTAACAATATATTCTAATTCAGTTAATCCACATCTTCCATAATTTGTAATATATTGTGCAAGAAGAAAAAGTAAAAATGTTAATCCAAATTTTTTAATTTGATAATTTGAAATAAATATAGAACTAGCAACACCTAAAACTAAACTTAAGTGTAATAGATTTATTATTTGTAATATCATTAAATTAATATATATATAAATAAATTTAATGATTTTTTATTATTTATTTAGATTCAGGTTCATTGGTGAGAACTCCACATGTTCCTTTTGTGGCGAGAACATAGATAACATAAATGTAAGGGCAGCAACAAGCCATTAAAAATGCACCGGCATCAAAGCCTTTATTGCATCTGAATGATAAATAGATAGCAACTAATGACATGATTGTGTGGAAAACTGAATACATATAACGACCAGCACTTGGTTCTTGTTGTACCATAACACCAACTGTTTGTCTAGGTACCATCATTCTAGGTTGGGCTTGGGGAGCAGCTAAAGTAGGTTGGGCTTGAGGATCAGCTAAAGTAGGTTGGGCTTGAGGAGCAGCTAAAGTAGGTTGGGCTTGAGAAGCAACTAAAGTAGGTTGGGCTTGAGAAGCAGCTAAAGTAGGTTGAACTTCTAGTTTTGATTCTTTTATATTAGATGAATCCATTAATATAAAAGAGATATTTTTAAATATTTTATAAATTAATTTCTTTATTTTTATTTTTTTTATAGTCAGAACCATTAAATGGTTTTTTAAATTTTTCTCCAGTTTTTGGTCCAGATTTAGATGTACCATTTTTATTTGATATTACTTGTAAAACTTGATCAATTGTAATATCATCAATATTATATTTATTAGGAATACTAATATTTTGTTTTTTACTACCTGAAATAATCTGTACGTATGGTCCATAATCCCCTGATTTAATATTTAAAACTTTATCTTTTACCTTAAATGTTTTTAATGCACTTGAATCTCCCGAATCAATTAATTCTTTTGCATAATCAATATCAATTTCATTTGGATCAATATTAGTATCTTTGATTGATATATTTTTACCAGCACATTTAATATAAAATCCATATTGACCTTTATTTAATGTAACAATTGCATTCCCAACTTTTCCTAATGTTCTGGGAAATTCTAGTAATTTAAGTGCATCATCTAATGTTACATCTTCTAATGAAATTTCTTTTAATGGCGCGTATCTCCATTTGTCTTTGTGATCTTCGTCTTTAATTTTAACATATGGTCCATATTTTCCGGAACCAGCATACACTTCTGCACCGGTTTCATTCTCACCCAATAATTTATCGGTTGAAGAACCAATTTTTTGTTTTTTATCTTTGGCTTCTGAATTTAATTTTTCAACAATTGGATTAAACATATCATAAAAGTTTTTTAACACAGTAACCCAGTTGGCTTTACCTTCTGCTATTTTATCCAAATATGTTTCAAAATTAGCAGTGAATTCAATATCCATAATTGGTTCAAAATATTTCATCATAAATTCATTAACAGTACGACCTGTATGAGTCGGAACCAATTTCTTTTGTTCTTTACCAATAGATACTTCTTTAGTTGATTCTTTAATTTTAAATTTATTATCTAACTCAATTTGTTTAGATTGTTTTTTAACACCATCAACGTTTTTAATCTCAACATATTCTCTGTCAATAACTTTAGAAATAATTGATGCATATGTTGAAGGACGACCGATTCCATTCTTTTCCAAGTATTTGACTAGTGATGCTTCGTTATATCTAAGAGGTGGTTTAGTATATTCTTCAGAAATTTTAATTTTGTTTAATGAAAGTTTATCTTTAACTTTAATTTGTAATTTTCCAGTAACTTTATCTTCATCTTCTGCGGTATTATCATAAACAATTAAATATCCAGGAAATTCTACATTTTCTAATACTGATACAAAATTAGTAGATTTATTATCAAATGTTAGAATTGATTTTTTATCATTTAATGCATCAATTTGAATGGTTTGAACATTTACTTGAGCGTTAGACATTTGGCTTGCAATAGATCTTTTCCAAATTAAACTATATAATTTTGCTTGATCACCTTCTAAATTTGCTGGTTGAGGATGTTCCATATGTGTAGGTCTAATACATTCGTGAGCATCTTGACTGTTCGAACTCTTTGATTCATAATTTTTTGGATCCGAATATTCTTTGCCATATGTCTTAGTAATATATTTTTTAGCTTCTTCAATAGCTTCCTTACTAATATTAGGACTATCTGAACGCATATATGTAATCAAACCAGCTTCATATAATTTTTGTGCCACGTCCATGGTTCTCTTCACACTAAAATGTAATTTAGTACTGGCTTCTTGTTGAAGACTAGAAGTAATAAATGGTGCTGAAGCTTTTCTAATTGATTTTTTATTATCAACAGAAACAACTTTAAAATCTGTTTTTTTATTAACTAATTCTAAAAATTCTGTAGCTTTTTCCTCAGATTCAAATTGATATAATTTAGTACCAGATTGTAGTGTTGCACCTAATTTTACTTTTTCTTCACCATCGACAAATTCAAATTCAGCAGTGGTTTTAAAGTATGGTTCACTAATTGATTTTTCTATTTCATTTTCTTTATCAATAATAATACGAACAACTACAGATTGAACTCGTCCTGCTGATTGTGCAGAACCACTAAAAGCCAAATATTTCCAAAGTACAGGACTAATTTGATAGCCTACCAAACGATCCAACAGTCTTCGTGCTTGTTGAGCATGAACCATATCATAATTAATAGTTGTTGGATTTTCAACAGCTTTAGTTAATGCTTGTTTAGTGATTTCATTAAAAATAATTCTTTTTGGATTTTTAATACCTAGTACAGATGCTAATGAATATGCAATTGCTTCTCCTTCACGATCTCCATCAGCTGCTAATATAATATCTTTGCAATCTTTAGCTAATCCTTTTAATTCTTTTACAACTTTAGTTTTATCAGGACTTATTCTGTACAAAGGTTTAAAATTATTTTCAACTTCGATAGATAATGTAGATTTATCTAAATCTTGAACATGACCAAATGAAGCTTTTACAATATAATCAGGACCTAGGTATTGGCCAATTTTACTGATTTTACCAGGTGATTCTACTATAACAAGTGTTTTAGACATTTATTATTGTATAATTATATATTTCTTTATATTATGTATTATCAATTTTTATTTTTCAAAGAAT
>JACCED011555617.1_pt1 | contig 21234 bp, 11 predicted proteins | sample 7455021 | NCBI WGS metagenome assembly JACCED01 (sample SAMN15323456, study PRJNA562643) | freshwater metagenome | isolation source: river surface water | place: USA:Blue River Watershed | collected 2017-08-19
ATGGAAGAAGGACGGTTCAAACATCCAAGGCGCCACCGCAGCTTCCTACACCGCGTTCGCCCTCGGATCCTACTCGGTCACCGTGACAAACACCGCCGGAAGCGTTGACTCACAACTTGCGGTCGTCACCCCTCCTCCCGCACCCATCATCACGCAACAGCCAGTCGGGGGCCCAATCCCCGACACCGGATCGTTGGCATTGACGATTACCGCAACAGGAACAGGTCTCTCTTACCAATGGAGAAAAGACGGAGGCGACATCCCGAGCGCAAACGCCTCAAGTTACGTCGCAACAACTCCCGGCGCCTACACGGTCGTCGTTTCCAACACAGGAGGAGCCGTCCTCTCAAACACAGCCAGCGTCAGTAAATCCGCAGTCGATCTCGCATCGATCACCGGAGAGTTCCGAGGACTCATCCTACCCACAGTAGGCACAGACGCAGCACTTCACGGCTCCATCACAGCAACCATCGGTAAACCGCTTGGCAAAAACCCCACCAGTTCACTGATTACGGGGAAAATCACGCGCGCCTCAGGAAGCCAATCCTTCGTGGGAAAAGTCGACGCCACAGGCACCGTTTCTTTCTCCTCCTACAACCTGCCCTCACTACCCCTTTCCGGAGTGAGCGGTACTCGAGTCACCATGGAAATCGTCTCGTCCCAAAGCGGACGGAGCATCGAAGGGAAAATCACAAAAGCTGGCGCAACAGTTGCCTCCTTCGCAGCGAAGAGGGTGGTCACCCCGAAATCCACGCAACTCGGAAGGTACACGGCAGTCTTCCAGCAGGACATCAACCTGTCGGGCAACTACCCAGAGGGCGATGGACACGCCACCGCACTCGTATCAACCACCGCCGTGACCATCGTAGGCAAACTCGCTGATGGTTCATCGGTGTCAACTTCTACGAAACTCACGGAAGGCGACGGTACTGGCTTATTCGTCCCTCTGTACTCGGGCAGAGGTCTCCTGACCGGAACGCTCGGTTGGGGTGCCAGCCAAGATGGATCAGACGCTGCCGCGCTTGGCCTTCGGTGGTTCAGACCGGCAAATGTCCTCTCCAGCGTAGGATTCAAGGAGGGCTGGCCAACGGGCATCCCCGTCGACCTCCTCGCGTACAAATACATCGGCACAAATGGATTTGGCGTGCCGAATCTGGGTACCACCGGCGTATCCCTGAGTTTCCGAGCCGAAGGAGGAAACCTCTCCGTTCCGCTCTCAGGTTCAGCGTCGCTCTCCAATAAAAACGTCCTCACCGCTACCCCAGGCGCACTGAAACTCACAACCACGCTGAATCCAGTAACAGGGTTGATCACCGGATCCTTCACCCTGCCAAACGCAAAGACCCCCACCAAGTTCTCTGCCGTGGTTCTGCAAAAAATCAACGTAGCCACCGGTTTCTTCATGAACGGATCGGGACCAGACACGAAATCAGGCGTTGTCCAACTGAGCGCCCCGTAAGCCTCAAGGCCGTCAATCGTCCGCTATGCAGATGAACCGGAGAGGGCAACCTCTCCGGTTCATTTTTCGTGCGCCTTCCGCGCGCCTGCTCAAACCCATCGCTCCAACCCTTCTCCCCTGAAACGCCTACCCCTTCCGCACAAAACACGCCTTCAACCCCATCGCAACGCCCTCCACCTTGCACGCAATCTCGTGATCCCCATCCACCAACCGGATGCCCTTCACCTTCGTGCCCCCCTTAATCACCTGCGATGACCCCTTCAGTTTCAAATCCTTAATCAAAGTCACCGTATCCCCTTCCACCAAAACCGTCCCGTGCGCATCCTTCACCACCCGGGGCCCGTCACCAACCTCCCCGCCAGCAGCCACTTCCCATTCGTGACCGCAGGTCACACACTCAAAACGATCCGCGTGAGAAAGGATCTCACGCATCGTGCACATCGGACATTCAGGAGTCTCCATTGAAAGAGACTAGCCGCCGACCCAGCCCCCCTCAATCCACGAACAACGGCTCCGGCAGTGGCTTAAACGCCTTGTCCGAAATCATGATTTCCGGCGCAGGATCGTCATTCCGGTAATCCTGCGGACGCGGCAAATTCTTGCCCACCGTCTCATCCAGCGCCTGCGTCTGCGCAATATTCACCGGCGTCCCCTCCTTCACCAAATGGTAGAACTTCGGCGCCACCGTCTCGTGCAACCGCAAACACCCGTGCGTTCTCGGCTCCGGCCACACCCAACCGTGGTGAAACCCATACGCCGGATGGAACTCACACCACCACGCCATCGGATACCCCACATACTTCCCCGTTCCCTTCCCAGCCTGCGCCGGCTCAATCGCCCCGTCCTTCACATAATACCCATAACTCCCAGAACGCTTCCTCGCGATCTTGTTGAAAATCCGGAAATCACCCTTCGGCGTCGGATTGCTCGTCGTCCCAACACACGTCGCCGCTGCCAACAAAACACGCTCACCCTCAAGCACATAAACCGCTTGGTTCGCCAACGAAACCTTCACCTTCACCGCATCCGGGTTCTTCGGGCGATGCGCCGTCACCTGATACGGACGCTGCACCACACACGAGGCCATCCCCAAAACCATCACCGCAACCAAACCGCTCAAAAATCGCTTCATGCTTACCAAACAACACAACCCCCTCTCACACGTCAACCGCCCCGTCACAAACCCCTCCATCCAAACCGTGGAACGAAAACTGCGCCCCCTGCCAACTGCTCAGCGCCGCCACTTTTCCCGGCAAAATCCGCCGCCAAGAGCGACCCTCTCCCAACCTCCCCAACCACCCCGAACGATGCCCCTCAGCAACCCGCCGCTCCGCTTCGTCCTGCTGCTCACTCTCACGCTCTGGACCTGCCTCTGCACCCACTCCGCCGAACCGCCCGCCGCTGCCAACCTCATCGACGACAAAAAAGCCAAGGCCCTCATCGAAGCCGGAGACGCCCGCTTCGAGGCCGCCGAACTCCAAGCCGCGCTTGATCTCTACAAAGCCGTCATCGACCGATACCCCGCGTCCCGCTGGCGCTTCCTCGCCCGCCTCAAAATGGGGAAACAACACCTCAAAGAGAAAAAGTTCGAACTCGCCCTCGACCAGTTCCGACGCATCGATGTCGACGATAATCACGACGAAGCCCAGCGCGGCGAGTCCGCCCTCCAAATCGGGATCTGCTTCTTCGAAATGGGCCGCCTCGAAGAAGCCTTCGGCGAACTCCGAAAAGTCATCAAGAACCACCCCGGCACCCCCTACTCCAACGACGCCTACTTCTACATCGGCCAAGCCCACTTCAAACTCGGCCGCTTCGGCAACGCCATCGACGCCTTCAAAAACGTCGGCACCTCCATCGACCCCTCCGCACAGGACACCGGCAAACTCGACGCCGGCAAACGCCTCTACATCCGCATCGAAGACAAGGACCTCTCCGCCCAAGCCGGAGAATCCGGCCTCTCCGTGACCGTCGAAACGACCTCCGGCGACAAAGAAACCCTCCTCTGCCTCCCCGTCACCCAAGGCGCTGCCGTCCTCATGGGCAGCCTCCGCACCGAACTCGGCAGCATCAAACCCGGCGACAACGTCATCCAACTCATCGGAACAGACCGCATCAAAACCACCTACATCGACAAACAGACCGCCAACGCCGAACTCAATATCCCACGCACCAAAGAAATCCGCGTCGTCGGAAACGCCAAAGCCCAGATTGTCGACGGTGCCTTCGCCGAGCCCGTCGGCGCCGTCGTCCTCGATAAGCCCGCCTTCCTCGCCGTGCTCGACTCCGACCGCGACATCTCCGAAAAGGCCGATTCCATCGAAGCCATCGTTCGCATCAAGCGTCCCGTCGACGAACCCGCAGAAGCACCCTCACCAAACAAGAACACCGCAGACATCCCCGAAAAGTCAGAACCCGTCTTCAAGGTGATCGATGAAAAGCGGGTCAAACTCACCGAACGCGCCGCTCCCGATGCCGCCCCCGACGCACCCATTCATTCCGCCCTCTTCACCGGCAGCATCCTCGTCGTGCAGGAAGGCAAAGCCGCAAACACCGGCATCCTCACCGCCCAAGTCGGCGATATCCTCGAAATCGAGTACCTCGACGAAGTCAGCCTCGAAGACGAAGCCCGCCCCCGCATCACCTCCGCAAAGGTCATCGAAGGCAGCCTCAATCCCCTCTCCGTCGCGAACGCCAAGATCAGCGACGAAGAACTCAAATTCAAAACCGCCCTCAAAACGAGCGAAGCCCTCAAGAACATCGGCAACATCTACAAAGACCTCGGCCTCACCAAACAGTCCCAAGACAAATACCGCCAAGCACTCGCCGAAACCGAACAGGTCGCACGCAACTACGGCGCACTCAACCAACGCCTGCTCGAGCAGACGTACGTCCAGATGTGGAAAATCTACTACGCCATGGGCGATCTCGCGCGCGCCGCACAAATGTGCCTCGAACTCCAACGCCGCTTCCCCGAAAGCCCTTTCGTCGACGACGCACTCCTGCTCATGGGGCAGGTCAGCCAGAAACAAGGCAAGTTCCAAGAAGCTATCGGGGTCTATCGCCGCCTCGCCGCTCTGAAAAACTCCCCCCTCGCACCTTCCGCACAATACGCCATCGGCGAATGCTTTGAAGAACTCGGCAACAACGCCAAAAACAAGACCCACTACGACGAAGCCTTCCTCGCCTTCAAAGCCTGCTTCGAGAAGTTCCCCACCTCCAACCAAGCCGGTGACGCCCTCTCCAAGATGGCCGAATACTACTACAGCAAAGAGGACTTCACCCGCGCCATCGACATCTACGAGGAAGCCCTCCAACAGTACCAAGACAGCAAGTTCATCGACCTCGTCCTCTACAACTACGGGCGTTGCCTCGTGAAAATGAAGCGCCTCGACACCGCCGTCGAACGCTTCAACCAACTCATCACCACCTACCCCAACAGCAAGATGGTCCCCAATGCCCAAAAGCTCGTGGATGCCATCCAGAAACGGAACGCCGCCCCCGCGCAACCCGCCCAGACGCAGCCCTCCAACTCGGCAAACTAACCCCCCTTCTTCCGCTCCAACCCGATCTTTCCCCATGAGAATGCGACCCCTTCCCACGCTCGCCACCCTCCTGCTCATCGCCCTCCCGCTCCACGCTGGACCCATCGAGGATGCACGCAAACTCGTCGCCAATCGCCAGATCCATGAGGCCCTCGAAACCCTCGAGACCGCCCTCAAAAATGCCTCGGCAGAAAAACCTGCCATCGCCGCAGAACTCGCTCAAACCCAGGCCGCTGCCGGCCTGCTCATCTCCGCGCAACAAACCGTCGAACGCACCCTCCGAGAAAACCCGAACCACCCCAACCGCACCAACCTCCTCCTCCTCAACGCACGACTCCTCGAAACCGCCGGCAATCTCCCAGAAGCCGTCTCCCTCTACCGCAACATCGCCGAACTCAACCCGCCCGTCCCCGAGAAAGCCGACGCCCTCGCCGACTGCATCCGCGCAGCCGGTACCATGAACAACCCAGGCCTCCTCGAACGCAGCCTCGCCGACTTCACCGAATCCTTCCCCCAAGACCCGAGATCCCGCGAGATGCTGCATCAGCTCTTCCGGATGCGACTTTCCACCAACAACTACCGCGCCGCCGCAGAAACAGCGCTCCTGTTCAAAACCGCCTACCCGGCAGACCCTGCCGCTTCCTCACTCTCCGCATTCTCCCTGCTCGCCCTCGCCGGCGATCACCCCGCTGCCGTCAAAGCCTTCCAACACGAAAGAACCCTCCCAACCTTCGTCCACTCGCCCCAACACACCGCCCGAATCATCGACTCCATGCGCCAGTGCAAGGACGCCGAAACCCACGCCCTGATCCTCCCGCTGGCAAACGAATACGCCGAAGCCACAGGCGACCCCCAGTTCCAACTCAGTGCCGTCGAGATCCTCCCCGACCTCAACCCAAACCTCATCGCACCCGCCGTCGAGCTCGCCCGAAAACTCGCCCCGACCATCGCGAAAACCCAGTGGAATGTCCGGCTCAAAACGGCCCTCGCCTCAGCCCTCTCCAAATCCAAGGACTACGCCGCCAGCGAAAAAGAAGCCGAAGCCGTCCTCGCACTCGACCCCGCACACGCCCCTGCATGGGAGATTCATCTCAATGCCGTCACCGCGGATAAACGTCCTGAAGCACACGAAAAACTCCTCACGAAATCCCTCGCCGCATCCGCGACCCTGAAGAACCAGTCCCAACAGATCCTCGCGCGTAGCCTCATCACCGCCCGCTTGACCCAAGCCGCAGCCCGCGCCAAAGACCTCGAAAAAACCGTCAAATACGCCACCGATTTCCTCGAAACGGACGGCCTGGCCGTTCACGCCGACGCACTCGTGAAAGCCTCTGCCGACGCAACCTTCGACGGAATCGCCGCAGCAACCAAAGCGCGTGACGACGCCGACGCAGCCCTCCAGACCGCCAAATCCGCAGCGAACAAGGCCGCAGACGCCACGAAAAAGAACCTGCCGCCCGCCGAAAAAGAGGCCGCACAAAAGGCGCTCACCGCCGCAACCACACTCCTTGAAGAGGCCACCAAAAAAGCCACCTCCGCCCAATCAGCCCTCGATGCACTGAAATCCCGCTCCAGCGCCGCTTTCGATAAACTCGTGCCCGCCCTCGAAAAGTTCCTCGCGCGCAGCCCCGCCGCAGCATCAACCCCAACCTTCGAAGCCCACTTCAAACCGTACCTGGCACCAGCCAACAAAACGGCTTCCTCAGAATCCAAACGCCTCGCACAAGCCATCCAACAAGGCTCGCGAAACGATATCCCCGGAATCGCCGCCTTCTACACCGACCGCAACGCCGGCAACTGGTCGAAGTGCGCGAAGATCGCAGAACCGATCCTTCAAAAACTTCTCGAACGAGGCGGACTCACCGCATTCGAATCGATCCCCCACATCATCGCAGCCTACTCCAACGGAGGCGCTTGGGAGAAATCCATGGAAGCCTCCAAAGCGTTCCTCGCAAAGTTCCCCGCCGCCACTCACGTCCTCCCCGCGTTGACCTACGCCGCAAACCAGCTCGGAGCCCCGAAAAACCGCGACGCCATCGCCCTCCTCAACAGCACCCTCGCAAAAACCTCGTCCCTATGGCCGGCCACCGCCATCTATTCCATCCACGAAGATGCAGTCTCCATCGCGGAACAGAACCGTCTCCCTGCCGAAATGGAGTCTCAACTCAAAGCGCTCACTAACGCTTTCCCCAACCACAGCTCGCTCCCCGACCTCCAACGCCGCATCGGCGTCGCACACGCCGCAACCGGTGACGCCGCCAACGCGAAAAAGCAGCTGACCGTCGCCCTCGAACAATCCCGCAAACTCAACGCAGAATGCAACGTCCTGCTGTCCATGGCCATCGCGATGCCCGACGGACACAGCTGGATCCTGCCCCTCGTCCAAACCCAGCTCTCCCAGCCAAAACGCGGTCCGCTCCAAACCGCGCTCCTCATCCAAAAAGCGCAACTGCTCGCAACCGCCGACAAAGAATCCGAAGCCCTTGCCCTCCTCCCAAATATCATCGAACGCAAAACCGACCTGCAATGGCGCACCACCCCAAATCCCGCCCCCTTCCTCGAGAAGATCGTCAAAGATCTCGCCGCAAAGGACGCGGCTGAGATAACCCCGAACGACATCGAGACGTTCTCCACCGCCATCACCCTCAGCGGCCTCTCCACCCACCTTCCAACGCTCGCCCTCCGCCAAGCGAACCATCAACGACCCCTCGACGCCGCACGCACCATCTCCCGCATCATCGCGGCCTCAAACGCCAGCGACGCAGGAGGCATCACCACGTTCACCAGCCTCGCCCAAAAACTCGATGAAGCCGGCCACCCCGAGATCGCCGGCCTCACCCTCCGACAAACCATCAACCGATTCACCGGCACCGACGCCAAACTCCGCGCCCAAGCCTCCCAAGCGCTCTTCAGTCTCAGCAGCAAACGGAAATTCGCGGCAGTCGAAATCGACGAAAAACTCGAGTGGTCTCCCCTCCTCAAGTCCGCCGTCAGCCTCCGCATGGGCGACCCCTCAAGCGCATGGAAAGCCTTCGAAACGCACGAAGAACTCCTCGCAAAACATGAGGACAAACTCCCAGCCGATTACCTCCGCTGGCTCTCCGATCGACTCATCCAACGCGAAGACGAGACCTCCCGCACCACCGCCGAAAAAATCCTGCGCCGCTGGATCATCGCGAACGAAAACTCGAAGTCCGTCCCCGAGGATGAAAAGGCAAAAACCCAACTCCAACTCGCCGACCTCTACTTCAAATCGCTCCGATACGACCTCGCCCGCGCAGAAAGCGCATCCCTCATCGAACGGTTCCCGAACACCGCAGAGGCCACCGATGCTCAATTCCGAATCGGGGAATGTTACCTGAACCAGAAGATGTACATCGACGCCGCAAAGGTCTTCGAACGCCTCGCCAAAGCGAAGGACAAGATGACCGCAAGCCGTGGCGAATTCCTCCTCGGCGCATTGGCCCAACAACGCGGCGATACCGAAGACGCGAAATCACGCTTCCGCAACGTCATGGATCTCGCGCCCCGAAGCGATGTCGCCGACGCCATCCTCTTCCGCCTCTCCGAACTCTACGGACAGGAGAACCGTTTCCGAGACGAACTCATGCTCCTCCGCAGCATCGGCCTCATCGGCAGCAGCGCCAAACAATGGCACACGCCCGGCCTCCCCCTGAACGTCGTCATCCAGGATGCAGACCTCGGCGTCAGCCGCGGACAAAGCCACGTCCCCGTCACCGTCACCACCTCCTCGGGGGACAGCGAATCGCTCAAGCTGGAATCCGGTTCCGCCGGAAAAGGCTTCTTCCAAGCCGAACTCCCCACCGAGCTCGGCACTCCCAAGCCTGGCGACGGAATCCTCCAAGTGAACGGCACCGACGCAGTCCACTACGATTACCCCGACGAATTCAAAAAGCAGTTCACCTCAGCCATCCCGCCGAAAGCCAATATCCGGATCGCCGCAGACGCCGAGTTCCGCGTATCCGCCACCGAAATCAAGGAGGAGGAAGAAATCCCCTTCGAAGAACGGCTCCGCCAACAACGCATACGCGCCAATCGCCAAGCCGGCATCGAGTTCCGTCAGGAATTCCGGAAGGCCTCCGATCTCAAACCCGGCAACCTCATCTACCTGCAAGTCAAGGACGCCGACCGCGATGTCTCCAACGAGAAGGACACCGTCAAAGTGCTGGTCACTGCGGTCAGCGGCAGCTCCGCCACCGCAACCCTCACCGAAACCGAGATCCACTCCGGCGTGTTCCGCGGCACCCTCAACACCGTCGAGATCCCCGCCGAAGCGTTCGCCAGCGATCGAGCCATCAACGGCGAAGCCGTCCGCGCCATCGACGGAAACCCGAAGACCGCGTGGGAAGGGCTCAGCGATGGGCGTTCCCCAAAATCGCTCGTCCTCGATCTCCACGAAAAAACGCCCCTCGGAACCCTCCTGTGGCAGAACGACCCCGCCTTCAAGGATAAGGTCCCACTCGAATACGCCATCCAGACCTCCGACAACCTGAACGAGTGGCAGACCGTGGCCGCCACCAAACACTTCTCGGGAAGCAACGCCAAACTTCTGGAGCGGATCGAGACCACGTCCGAAGGCAACTCCGTCAAGGCCGCCATCAACCTCAAAGACGCGAACGCACGCTACGTCCGAATCCTCATCGAAAAGTACTCTGGCACCGCCCCGCGAATCGCCGAAGTCCGTATCCAGAACCCCGAAGGCACCGCACTCATCCCGCGCGAAAACAACGCAAACCCGCCAACAACCGCCGTCGCCGAGGGCCTGCGCCTCACCCCAAGCGACCGCATCACCGCCTCCTACGAAGACGAAGTGAACATCGCTTCCCTGGGCAAACCACGCGCGCTCTCGCAACAACTCCAAGCCACCTACTACAACGCAAAACTCGACTTCATCGCCTACGAGTTCAGCGCCGCAAACGGACAGAACATCCCCGATCGCCTCACCAAACAGGTCCGGCGCGTCACCTCCGGCCAACGTTTCGTCGTCCGGATCACCGACTACGACGCGGATGCCTCCGAAGAACGCGACAAGGTCAAGTTCACCCTCCGCACCGCAGACGGGAAGTTGCAGCAAGAACTCGAAGCCATCGAAACGGAACCGTTCAGCGGCGTCTTCACCAAAGAGGTCGACGTGTGGTCGGAAGAACGCACGGACGGGATCAAGCTCGAACCTGGCGTTCTCCTCGAAGCCTCCTACGAAGACCGCCAGAACACCGATCCGGGCGCGCCCGTAAAACGGCTCGCCACCCTCGAAGCCGCATCCGTCGTGGAACCGCGCATCGCCTTCGTCCAAAGCTCCACGAGCATCGACAAATCCGGTCGCGAGATCCTCGCGTTCCACTCCTCCCTCACGAGCGACGCTCCCCCCGTCAAAACCGTCGCATTCCGCCCACCCCTCACCGTGGAGATCGTTCACCCCACCATGGCGCGCGACTCCTTCAGCGAGATAACGGTCACTCTCACCACCTCCGGCGGCTCTTCCATCGACGTCATCTGCCCCATCGCAGAAGTCCCCGGCTCCAAACCCACAGGAAAACCCGGCACCGACTCCGCCCTCGAGAGCGGCCGATTCATCGGACAAGTGTTCATGCAACTCGGTGACAAAGAATCGCCCGCAACCACCGTCCTTGAACCCGGCGATACCCGCACCCTCGTGCCCCGCCGAAATCCAGCGAATCGCCAAGAACAAGCCCTCGCCAACGTGGTCCCCGTGCTGAACCTCAACGGACAGGACATCATCACCGCCACCTACACCGTCGAAGGCAAAACCTACACCGACCAAGCTCGGCTCCTCGTCCCCGCAACCGCAGACTTCACCGACAACACCTACGACAAACCCGTCGAAGCCCTCTACATCGGCGACAAGGTCTTCCTCTCCGTCCGCGACCTGACCGCCGACGCGACTCCCGAGCGCGATAGCGTCGACGTTTCCATCACCTCCGAACGCGGTGAACGCTTCTCCGCCAAACTTCTCGAAACCCTCGGACACTCCGGCGAGTTCACGGGAAGTTTCGTCCTGCTCCCCGGCGAAAAACCGGTCCCCGACGACGATCGCCTCGAAGCGTGGTTCGGCGACCCAATCAAACTCGCCTACACCCCGGTGTCAAAGGACGCGCAACCCGCAGAACGCACGGTCCATGTGGTCAAAGGGACCGATGGAAACCTCATGGCTTTTGAGAAGAAGTTCGCCTCCGAAAAGGTCGCCATCGAATCCCAGTTCCGGATGGCTGAAGCCTTCTTCGAGCTCTTCAAAAACTACCGCGCCGTCAAACAGGAATCCCTCTCCAACACAGCCCTCAACGATGGAATGCAAATCCTCAAAGAACTGCGACGCGATTATCCAAGCAAACTCTACGAAGCCCGTACCGACTACCTCTTGGGCCAGTTCTCCCAGGAGTTGAAGAACTACGACGAAGCCGTCGCCCACTACAAACGCATCGTCCAAAACCACCCGGAAAGCCCCCTCGCCCCCGACGCCCAATACAAACTCGGGCAATGTCACGAGGAACGGAACGACATGGAATCCGCCAGCGCCGAGTACGTTTCCCTCGCTTACACCTGGCCCGACAGCCCGCTCGTCGCCAACGTCATCGTCCGCATCGCCGAGTATTTCTACACGCGAAAGGAGTTCCCCACCGCCGCAGAGGTCGCGAAGAAGTTTGTGGAACGCTTCCCCCAACACGATTGGTCCGAACGCATGCTCTTCCGCGCCGCCCAGTGCTGGTTCAAAGCGGATCAGTTCGCCAAAGCAGGCGCCGATTTCGATCTCCTCGTAGAAAACTATCCGCGCAGCACCTTCCGCCCCGATGCCCTCTTCTGGGCCGGCGAATCCTACCGCAGCGGCGGACAACTCGAAACCGCCTACCGCCGCTACAAACGCACCACCTGGGATTATCCCGAAAGCGAAGCCGCAAAATATTCGCGCGGAAAACTCATCACCCAAGAGATGGTCAATATCGCTGACCGCGACGTACAACCCCAATAGCCGCCCCCCAACCCATGCAGCCAAAACCTTCCTCCGTCCGTTCCCCGGTCCCGCCCCGCGTCCTCTGGAGTTGGACCGCCGTGTCCGCCGTCCTCCATACCGCCGCCATCGGTGCCCTCTGCTTCGTGAGCCATCTCGACGCGCAAAAGCGCGAAGCCGCCGCCAAAGCCAAGGCCGCCGAAGCCGCGCCACCCGCTGAAACCACCCCATCAACCCCGCCGCAACCCGACGCCGCTGCCGCAGCCACACCCGCTCCCAATCCACCACCGCAACCCAGCGTCGCCGCTCCGTCCACACCCCCAAATCCCGCTCCAGCGCCGCAGCCCGCCGTCCCAACCGCAGCACCCAAGCCCAACACCGCTTCCGCCGCGCCCAACCCTCCGACCGCACCTGACAAGTCAGCCCCTCCCACAGGCCCCGCATCCGCAGAGAAGATTCTCGGCATCGACAAAGTCGCAAAACCGGAGGATGCGCCAAAGAGCGCCAACCCGTTCTCCAACAAAGGCGACGACCTCCTCAAGGACCTGAAGTGAGACGGATCACTCTCCTCTTCTCCCCTCCGCTGCCCTCGTGAGCAACGCGCCCTCCATCCCTCCATCGTCGCGCACGGTCTGGAACCCATTCAGCCCGAACGCGATCTATTGGAGAGGTCAACACGGGCGCCTTCACCGCTTCCTCGCCGGATCGTTCCTCCTCCACGTCGCGCTCATCCTCTCCACCACCCTCGGCCCCCTCATCCCCGGTTGCAAAAAGACCTACGACCTCGTCAAGGGATCCGGCAAACCCAACGCCATGATCAAGCAGATGAAGGTCGAGGTGAAAAAGGTCCAACGCAAAAAGGTGCTCGTGAACCCGAACAGCCCAATCGTTTTCGAAGTGCCACCCCTCGAACTCACTCCCCTCAATCTCAAAGAGGTCACCGCCAACGAATACAAGATCGGCCAAGGCGAAGGCGCAGGCCCCGCCGGCTATGCCGCAGGACGCGACGGCGCGAAGTTCAGCCTCGTCCGCGTGCGCTACGAAGGCGGGAACTGGGACTTCAACCTCCGCAACGGCGCCGACGAGAACCTCACCAAAGAGTTCGGGCGCCGCGCCAAAATGCCCGTGTCCACCGTTCCCAAAGACTCCACCTTCGCCGAACTCGGCAACTACGTGAGAGGCAAAGCACCACCCGTCGTCCTCATGTGCGGCAGTTACAACTTCCGCTTCGACACGCGCGACACCAAAGCTGTGCGCAGATACCTCCTGGAAAATCACGGCATGATCTTCGCCGACAACGGAGGCAACCAGTTCCACGCAGCGTTCCTCCGCTTCATGCAACAAACCCTGCCCGAGATCTCGCCAGTCATCGTCCCCGACGACGACCCACTCTACCAAGCCCCCTACCCGCTCCCAGGCTGCCCGCCCCTCTGGGCCCACAGCGGCACACGCGCGCTCGGCTGGAAAAAGGACGGCCGCTGGATCGCCTACTACCACCAAGGATCCCTCTCCGACGCTTGGAAAGATACCCACGGCGGCACAACCGCTGAATCCGCAGAAATGGCCTACCAACTCGGCGTCAACATCCTCGCACAAACCATGGCCTCCTACAGCGAATGGAAACTCTCCATGGAAAAACGCTGAGCACACCCTTCAAACACAACCCCCTACTCAAACACTGATTATGCTACTCGACTGGATCCTCGCAGGCGGCCTCACCATGGCCACCCTCATCATCATGTCCATCCTCAGCATCGGCGTGGTCCTCGAACGCCTCTCCTTCTTCAAGAAGATCCGCAACGCAACGCTCGATCTCCGCAACACCATCGACAAAGCCCTCCTCGCCAACGATCACCACTCCGCCCTCGCAGGATGCGAATCCAGCGAGTCGCCCCTCGCCGCCATGATCCTCGCGGAAGTCGCCTCCGGCCGAGACGCCGAAAGCGAAGACGCGCAACGCGTCATGGCCCTCACCATGCGCGGAGAACTCGCACGCCTCAAACAGTACCTCCCCATCCTCGCCACCGTCGCCTCCATCGCCCCGTTCGTCGGTCTCTTCGGAACCTGCAAAGGCATCATCAGCGCCTTCTCAGACATCAGCACCCAAGGGATGGGCGGACCCAGCGTCATCGCCGCAGGCATCTCCGAAGCCCTCGTCACCACGGCAACCGGTCTCCTCGTCGCCATCCCCGCTCTCATGTTCTACAACTACTTCTCCAAGGCCATTTCCAACCTCGCCCTCGAACTCGAAGCCCAAGCCTTCCAGATCTATCGCGACCTCCGCAAACACGTCGCCGCACACTAAGCCCACCCCAGCCAACTCACCCACTCACCCGCACCACCGCAATCCTATGGGAATGGACCTGAACGAAGAATCCGATGAGCCGATCGCCCAGATCAACTTCATCCCGATGATCGATATCTCCCTCGTGCTCCTCATCATCTTCATGGTGACCACCAGCTTCGTCAGCGTCACCGGGATCGATCTCAAACTCCCAAAAGCCTCCACCGCAAAAAGCGCTGAGACCAAAAATGTTTCCGTCCAGCTCAACACCCAGAAAGAGGTCTTCCTCAACGGCGAAAAAACCTCCTGGGATGCCCTCAAAGCCGCCCTCGAAGGGAAACTCGCCGGAAGCAAGGATCGCGCAGTCATCATCAACGTCGACCGCGGCGTCGAATACGGCGACGCCGTCAAACTCATGGACATCGTCAATCAATGCGAAGCCGCCATCGTGCTCGCCACCGAGGTCGACAAATGAAACACGCCACCCTCCTCTCCCTTCTCGCCGGTCTCTCACTCCTCCTCGGCGCATCCCGCTCAGCCTCAGCCAAACTGCCCCCCGAGCGCTGGGGCCGATTGACCGAGGAAGAACGGCACCAGATGACCCGCGCCGAACGCTACGTCGAGCAGTCCAATCCCAAAAGTGCCCTCGCCGAATACGAACTCTTCCTCCAGCTCTACCCAAAGTCGGAAGTCGCATCCTACGCACAACTCATGTTCGCCGAATGCACGCGACGCACCGGCAAGATCAACACCGCCGTCAACGAGTTCCGCAACGTCCTCGACTACTTCCCCGATTCTCCCGACGCCGGCCCCGCCCAGTTCTCCATCGCTCTCTGCCTCACCCAAACAGGCGATTCGGAAAAGGCCGTCAAAGCCTTTGAAAAAGTCCTCGAAAAATGGCCCGCCACGGACTTCGGAGCGCGGGCACGGAATGAAGCCGCCCAGATCCACCAAAAGGCCGGTCGGACCGATAAATGGCTGGCTCACGTTGAGTTCCTCGCCACCGCCGAATACACCGACACCGAGAACATCCGCGCGCTCTCCGTGCGCCGCCTCGCCGCCCATCGCCTGTTCGAAAACCGCGTCCAAGATGCCTTCGAACTCCTCGAAGGTCGCACCAAAAAGAACAAGAGCGCCGCCACTCTCCTCGCAGAAGTCGCCGCCGAATCCTTGCGCATCCAAAAAGCAGGAACCTCCTACGGCGAGAAAGGCGCCAAATCCGCCAACACAACCGCCGAGGCCGTCGCCGCCTTCCTCGACCGCAAAACCAACGAAGCAGAACCCGAATCCCGCCCCACCCTCGAACTCGCCGCCGCCAAGGTGCTCTCAGCCGTCGGCGATCGGGACAAATCCCTCCAACGACTCCAAGCCGCTGCAAAACGTTACCCCGACCATGAACGCCTCCGCCTCGAGGTCGCCGAAACGCTCCGCGCAAAAGGCGAGTTCAACGCCGCCCGCCTCGCCTATCGCGAACTCAAAGATCAATACCGCGCCGACTCCGAAATCGCCGGCTCCTACATCGAGGAGAAAAACCCCACCGCCGCCGTGGATCTGCTCAAAAAGATGCTCACCAAACATCCCGACCGCACCAACGACATCCAATGGACCCTCGGCGATCTCCTCCAGCGCACAGGGAAATATCCCGACGCCATCGCCGCGTTCACCGCCTCCCAAAAAGAGCCCCAAGCCCGCTTCCGCATCTCAGAATGCCAAGGCGCCCAAAAGAACCATGACGCCGCCGTCCAGACCCTCACCAGCATCATGAACTTCTTCAAATCCCAAGCCCCAGAAGCCCACTACCGCATCGCAGGACACCAAGCAGCAAAAGGCGACAAAGAGGCCGCCATCCGCACCCTCAAGAACGTCTGCAAAGTCCATCTCAACACCGCTTGGGCCGGCAAAGCCCACCAAGACCTGTCCCTCACCTACGGCATCGATGTCACCCTCGGCGGTGCCGCAAAACAGGCCGAGTGAACCGCCGCATCCCGCAAGCCATCAAAAAAAATCCGGCAACTTTTCCTCAACACCGCGACCTCCCTTACAGACGTTCCTTGCCATCGCCCCAGACCCAAGCGCCACGCCCTTAAAAGACCGCATTTCAGCAGATAAATCATCTTCCTCTCGTTCCCATCCTGCTTCATCAACCTTAAGAAAAACAAGGATATGCGATTTTCTCACGCAACCATCTGCGCCTTCGCCCTCACCCTAGCCGCACACGCAGGGATCGATTTCAAACAGCAGGTCAAACCCGTCCTCGAAGCCCACTGCGTCCGATGCCATAGCGCCGAGAAGACCAAAGGCGGACTCCGTCTCGACACCAAAGAAGGCCTCCTCAAAGGCGGCGACAGCGGTTCCGTCATCGCGAAGAAAGACGCCGAATCCCAACCCGAACTCGCCCGCCGTGTCACCCTCCCCCGCGGACACGAGGAGATCATGCCCCAAGAGACCGAACCCCTCTCCGGCCCACACCGCAAGTGGCTCGTCGAATGGGCCAACGCAGGCGCCGAATGGCCCGATGGGGTCGTCCTCAAACAACTCAAAAAGGAAGTCCCCGGCCTCGCCGATAAGAACCTCATCCCCGACAAGGCACCCGCTTCCTTGAAAGAAGCCGCCTCCACCGTCGACTCCATCATCACCAAACAGAACGCTGCACTCAAAGAAGGTAAACCCCTCGTCGCAAAACCCATCGACGATCTCACCTTCCTCCGTCGCGCCACCATCGACCTCATCGCGCGAATCCCCACCGCCGACGAGGTGCGCGAGTTCGAGCAGGACAAATCCGCCGACCGCCGCGCAAAACTCGTCGACCGACTCATCGCCTCCAAAGGCTTCGCCGACCGGTGGACAGTCTTCTTCTCCGACATGATCCGGATCCGGACCAACAAACGCCTCGCCGGCGGGCCCGAACTCCTCGCCTTCGTGAATCGCAGCGTCGCGGAAAACAAACCCTACGACCAACTCGTCCGCGAACTCATCACCACGAACGGACGTCCCGAAAACTCCCCAGCCGTCGGCTTCACCCTCGGAGATGACGCCAACCCCATGCCGCTCGCAGGAGCCACCTCCCAGATTTTCCTCGGCGTCCGTCTGCAATGCGCCGAATGCCACGATCACCCCTTCGACGACTGGAAGCAGAAGGAGTTCTACGAGCTGGCCGCCTTCTTCGGCCAAACAAAGCAGGTGGAAAAGGGCAAGAACGTCAAAACCATCTACGCCACCGAAGGCGACGAGAACATGGTCAAATGGCCGCCAGAACGCGAACAACCACCCAAACGGGACTCCGTGGCCGCCAAGTTCCCCATCCAACTGATCAAGTTCGACCAAAAGCCGCACTACATCAACCGGTTGGAATCGCTTCGGAACGCGCATTCCTCCGCCGCAGCGAGCAAGGTCGCCGCCAAGGAACTCGACGCGCTCATTGACGATCTCGACACCAAAAAGGTTCTCAAAACCAAAGCGCAGGACGCCGCACTCCTCGCAGAAGCCGCCGCGAATGCCAAAAAGACCGCCGCTGCAAAGACCATCTACAGCGAAAGCGGCAAACGCGCAGAACTCGCGCAGTTCATCACCGACCCCGCCAACCCCTTCTTCGCCAGAGCTCTCGTCAACCGGGTCTGGTCAGAACTGGTCGGACGAGGCTTCGTTGAACCCCTCGACAACTTCTCCGCCTACAACGAGATGCGTCACCCCCAAGCGCTCCAGTATATCGCCCAGGAGTTCATCGCATCAGGATTCGATTTTCGCACCCTGATCAAACTCGTGATGCTCACCGAGACCTACCAGCGCGGACACCTCCCCGAGGGCGTCTCCGCCAACGACCTCGCCCTCGCAGAAGCCAACTTCACCAGCACACGCCCACGGCGCATGCTCGGCGAAGTCCTGCTCGATAGCATCACCACCGCCGGCCACCTCTTCACCCACAAATGGCCCGAAGGCGCCAACGTCCGAGAGATCGAGAAACAAATCCGCATCCCGCTCGCTCCCAAGGAGATGATCGCGGCAGCAACGGACGGTGCATCCGCGGATGACAAGGCCGCCATGATGGCGATGCAGCCCGCAAATCCAGCGGCTTACGACTCAGAAAAGGGTGCATCCCTCGATTTCGACGCGCTGCTCAAACCCGCCATGACCAAGAAGGCCGGCAAAGATGAGTCCGCCAACGATGTCCTTTCTGAATCCAAGATGGACGCCATGAAGAAGCAGAACATGGAGGACTCCGCCGCGGAAGCCGCACGCGAGGCGCGTCGCCGCCTGCTGGCGTCCGGCAACGCCGAACGCTTCCGGCTCGAAACCGTCAAACAAGTCATCGATGACAACCCAAAGTTCGACAGCAGCATGCGCATGGCGACCCCCGCGCCACCCTCCCACTTCCTGCGCGTGTTCGGTCAGCCCGCGCGAGATAACCTCGGTGAGTTCCGCGACGAGCTGCCCTCTCTCCGCCAAGAGCTGATGATGCTCAACGGCAAAGCCACGCACGAAGCCGCTCGCGTGGGCCCGCTCGAACCCGTGTTCAAACTGATCGACGGCCCCTCCGCGCAACCCGAAAAAGCCGTCGAACTCGTCTACCTCGAATGCCTGACGCGCCGCCCCTCGAAAGATGAACTCGCGGAAGCGCGCGAAGTCATCGCCGCAGGAGCAACGCCAGTCGAAGGTCTCGCCGACCTCCGATGGGCCCTCCTCAACTCCCAAGAGTTCCGTTTCGTTCCGTGATCCCTTTCGTTCCACAACCATCCAACCAATAAAAATCATGTCCTCCTGCATCGATTACACCGTCTCCCGACGCCGGTTCCTCAGCCAGTTCGCGGGCTCCGCAGCACTCCTCGGCATGCCCGTCAATCGTCTCCTCGCCTCGCTCGGCGCAGACCATGCCCCGAAAGCCGAATCCGTCATCCTCTTCTGGAACGGCGGCGGTATGAGCCACATCGACACCTGGGACCCGAAACCAGGACGCCCCACCGGCGGTGAGTTCGAGGCCATCAAGACCAGCGCGGACGGCATTCAGATCAGTGAGATTTTCCCGCTCACCGCCAAGCAGATGCATCACTGCGCCATCATCCGCTCCATCGCCGGTACCAACGGCGATCACGGCCGCGCGACCTACGAACTGCAAACGAGCTACCCGCAAAACCCAGCCCTCGTCCACCCCGGCATGGGCTCGTTCGTCGTCAATGAGACCAATCGCATCGGCGATCTCCCCGCCTACATCAGCATCGGCGGGATGGCCCCTCGCGCAGGCTACCTCGGCCAACGCTGCGAAGCCTATTACATCGGCCTCCCCGGCGAACGCGACCCCTACCTCGCCTTCCCCGACGGCATCAACCACGTCCAAGGACAGCGCCGCCTCGAAGTGCTCGCGAAAATGAACGCCCGCGCTGGCAGCAAGATGGCCGCAAGCCAGTTCAAGGAGGCCGAAGTCGCCCTCAAGGACGCCGTCACCCTCATGAAGAGCCCCGCGCTCTCCGCGTTCAATCTCGATAAGGAAGATCCCAAAACCCTCGAACGCTACGGCCTCACGGAGTTCGGTCGCGGCGCGCTGCTGGCCCGCAAACTCATCGAGTCCGGCGTGCGCTTCGTCCAGATCAACCGCGGCGGTTTCGACAACCACATGGACGTATTCCCCGCCATGCGAAATCACGGCTCCGTCATGGATCCCGCGTTCTCCTCGCTCATCGAGGACCTCCACGCGTCCGGTCGCCTCCAGAAGACCCTCGTCATCATGCTGTCCGAGTTCGGCCGCACGCCGAACATCAACAAGGACGCTGGTCGTGATCACCACGCCCGCGTATTCAGCTGCATCATGGCGGGAGGCGGCATCAAAGGCGGTCAGGTCATTGGTTCGTCCGACAAGGACGGGATGGACCCCGCCGATCGTCCGGTCCAAGTGGCCGACCTGCACGCCAGCGTCTGCCACGCCCTCGGCATCAACTTCCACCGCGAGCTCACAACCCCGCTCGGTCGCCCAATGAAGCTCGTCAAAGAAGGCGCAAAGCCCGTCTCCGAACTCTTCGCATAATCCGAAGACCTCGAAAGCACGAGGAGCCGTCGCAAGACAGCTCCCAGCCCGACCAGCCCTGACGCGCATCCCGCCGTCAGGGCTGGCCCGCTTCTGCCCCCAACCCGAAACGGAAGCCCATCAAGCGCATCCCTGATCAACCAACCCCAGCTCACGACTCCCACATACCGCTCTCCGCTCCGCGAAACCTATCACCTGTTGCCCCACCCGCCGCCCCAACGCGAAGAGGCCAGCCCCACAAACCCAACCGCTGAAACGGCGTCCCATCCATCACACTCCGACTGCGCATCCGAAGATCCTCATCGGCTCTGCCCACCGTGCCGCTGCTCAGCGAGTTGAACCTGAAGCGATGCGGAACCCAGTGAACGAGCGGTTGTGGGTCGGCAGCAGGCCGCCTCGATTTTCCGTGGTGCACCCGTTAGCGTCCTGCTTCCAGAACGCACCACGATGCACGCGGCTCGCTTTGGGATCATCCACGTTGTACCCATCCAACATCCACTCAGTCACATTCCCCCCTAAATCATTAAACCCTAACGCATTAGCCTTGAAGCTCCCAACAAGCGCTGTCCCCTTAATCCCATCAACCCCAACTCCTTCCGGATCATTCTTACCATTCGCCAATATCGCGTAGTTCCCATCCTCCTTCTTCGGCGGAAAATACTCCCCCCACGGGTACTTAGTCTTCCCCACGGCCGCTTCCCACTCCTCATTTGTCGGCAACCTCCAATGCTTGCCCGTCACCTTGCTCAACCACTCACAGAACTTCATCGCATCCATCCAACTCACCTTCACCACAGGATGTTCATCCGTCTGCATGAACTCCCTCGGATCAGGCTGCTGCCACTCCGGATAACCCTCCGCCTTCCAGTACAACTTCCACTCCCCAACGGTGAACTCCGTCTTGCTCAGCAAAATCTCCGTCCCAGGCACAGGCAGCATCTTCGCTTCAAG
>JACCED011068293.1_pt1 | contig 21223 bp, 16 predicted proteins | sample 7455021 | NCBI WGS metagenome assembly JACCED01 (sample SAMN15323456, study PRJNA562643) | freshwater metagenome | isolation source: river surface water | place: USA:Blue River Watershed | collected 2017-08-19
GTCCGACTGCTCTGTCTGACGATGATGCAGAACTCGAGCGTGTCTGGAAGCAGTCGCATTCTCTCGCAGCATTCCTCGACCCTTCGAACTTCAAGTCGTATGACGAACTGAAGGCGAAGTTGGATGCAGTTCTCTCTGGTGGTTCGCGGGTTCCTACGGCAGAGAAGGTTAATCCTCTCGATGCCGAAGACGAACTGTTCGTTGAAACCAAGATGAAGGCAGCACCTGCTGCTAGGGCAGTGGACGACACTCCGCCTTGGAATAATGATGACGATGACACGATGAGTTACTTCTCGAGTCTCGCTGACGACTAAAAAAGAAAAGAGGGGATTTCGGTCCCCTCTTTTTTTATGCCACTGCTCTTCTTTTTTGGAAAGTCAACCAAGTTGGATCGTCAGATCTTACATTTCGAACACCGCCTGGAGCAGTAATAGTTGGTGCAGATTGACCACCACCGCCGCTGCCTCCTTGGTTTATTACAGTCGGAGGAGGAACAGTTATATTCATTTTATCTCTAGTTGCTTCAGTTCCTGCTTCAATTAACGCACCATCGACATTTCTTCCGGTTTCCGCCTTAGCGTTGCTACCCGACATTTTATCGTATAACGCACCGCCGAGCATACCAACTGGACCTAACGCTGCTCCTGCTAACATACCTTTATTGTTCGATGCCATTTCTGATGCGCGGGAGATCATTCCTCCAGATTGCGGTTTTTCTGCGGTGCCAGTAACTGCTGGTTTTTTCTGGGTCCCAGTATACTCACCCGATGCTATTTTTTCTTCGGTGCTATCGACCAAACCAAATGTCAAACCACTTAGGACATTTCTTCCTGCATTTTTAAATTTTTGACCAGTCGTAGCATTAGGGTCTGCATTAAATCCTTTGTATCCATCGTATGCTGCCATACCAGCAGCAAGAGGTAGTGCTAATTTACCAGCAACTCGAGCAGCACCTCCCAAAACTCCTCCTGCAGCGCCACCACCGCCTAGGAATCCGCCGACGCTACGAGCAGCAGATCCTATAGCACTTCCGGCAGTTGATGCTAGTCCTCTAGCGCCACTTACTAATCTGCCGACTACTCCTGTTTTTGCTGCAGCACCAGCAGCGCCAGCAGCACCTGCAGCAGTTCCGGCAGCACCTGTTGCACCAGCGGCTCCAGCAGCACCTGTAGCGGCAAGTCCAGCAGCGCCTGTTGCACCAGTTGCACCCGCAGCGCCTAACCCAGCGGCACCTACTGCCCCTGTAGTTCCTACGCCAGCAGCGCCAGCAGCACCGGCCGCAGCACCAGCGGCCGCAGTTCCGAATCCGAGCAGTCCACCAACTCCTCTAGCAATAGCACCGCCACCTCGCAATACTGCGCTGCCAACAGTTCTTGCTCCAGATGCTACTGTTCGACCAAGACTTCTTGCCCCGCGACCAATACTTCGTCCGATCCTAGATAAAGTTCCTCTTCTTCTACCGCGAGGAAGATCTATATCAGGAATTAAGTCAGTTAAACCTCCACCGCCATCAACTGATCCGCCACCTGCTTGGTTGCCATTGTTTATCATAATCTCGGCAATTTTTTTGACTTCTTCTAATAATTTACCGAGTATATCTACAGTTTCTGTTGAATTTTGTTGTATGATTAGATTAGAATCAGCAGTTGATTGTAATGCTTCAACTCTGGCATCTTTTGATATGCCAGCATTGTCTTCTTGCTTTTCGCTGTCTGGTTGAGTAGTCTCTCCAGAAGGTTTTTCGTCGGAAGGTTTTTCTGATTTTTTTGCTTCCTTGATCAGTTCTTCGATCGATCGTTTGAAAGTCTCTGCCAGTGTCTCTGTTTTAGTTTCTTTAGAAGATTCTTCAAGACGACCGAGTTCTCTAGTTCGTTTTTCTTCGTCGGTTCTAACAACTCTATCATAGAAAGTTCCTTCTTGATCTATGTCAGCACCAACTGCAATCTTCATTCCGCGTTTTATATCTTTACCAATATTTGCGAATGCGCTTTTTGCTATTTTACCGATACCTTGTCTACCCTGTGCAGGTTCTTCTTCGGTATTCATTCCAAATTGACGCCCGAGGCGATTCATAAAGGTGTCTTTGTCACCAGTCAGGGATATTCCCTTTGTCTTGAACAACTCATTTGTTGCCTGATCTTTCAGTCCTTGTCCCATTTCCTGTAGTTTAGGATTATTGGACTCGATCATATTATTGGCAATACCAACAATCTTACCGATTGCTTTTTGGAATTCTTCTATGTTTTTGGTTTGAAGTTTGGTTATCTCGTCGACCATATTTTTGACGAGTTTTTCTTGATCGTCGTCCATCTCATTGATTAATTCCAGCGCTACGGAATCAAAATGTTTGATGAACGTCGAAATCATAGATTTCGTAGATTCGGGATTCGCTTCTGTTTGAGAAGATGGATTTACTGCAGCAGCAATCTTAGAAAGTTGACTTTCTTTGCCGACACCTTTAGTTTGCTGTTGCTGTTCCATTTATTCTTTATTCTCTGCTTTCTTTTTGAGATGCGTAATTAACATCCCTATGTAAACTTCCCTCTCCCACGGCACCATATTCTCTAATTCGGTCAAACTATATTTATGCTCGTGCATTAAAATAAAGTTTATTTTATAAAAATTCATCAAGTTGTCATGAGAAAGGGTTATCCGAAAAAATTTTCGACACCGTCCACAACTACAGTATTTTCTGTTTGACAATTAGGGCAGGTATATTCAATATTATGGAAGATCTTTGGTGCAGTTTGGAAAAACTCGACAATCTTCTCAAATTGATCGCTAGTTAGACCGTCAATGAAATTTTCTATTTCTTCTCTAGTTTGATCGGCTGCGTCATGAATTTCTTCTTGAGTGAAAATTTTATCTACACAAGAAACTACCAGATCGAATACAGGCATGTCTTCATTGATAAGAACTTCCGCCGTAGGATACTTCATCAACAAACCGATGTCATCGGTAATCATAATCTTGTTGTTATGGTTTGGTGAAGTTTTTAGTTCGATAGTTTCTAGATCTAATGTGGTAGGTGTTTTATGACCACATTCGCCGCAAATTAGATTGAATTCAGAATCTTTTCCAATAGATTGCGATCTCAATTTGATAAAGACATTTTGTAGATCAAAAAACGGAAGTTTTTCTGCATCGATTTTTCCGTCTGAACATGCGGTAACAACTTGTTGCATGGCGCGAATCATATCTGATCGCTGGTTCGATTCCGCTGCTAGAATTAAAATCTTTTCTTCGCGCACCAAAAAAGGTCTCATTGAAACTCTTTGTTTGGTCGAGTAAATATCAACATCAAATGTTGGTACTGATAAAGTCGGTAATGCCATTATTAAACTCCAATGTTTTTCATTTTAATCTTATGTGTTTCCTATTGCGCTTGTTTCTGCGCCAGATGGTGGATCAATATTTATCGACTCTTCGCGACCTTGAACAACTATCCACTTTTTATATGCAAACGTAACTGGTAATCTTAGAACTTGCGAGTTGGTAGTTGACACAGTAACGGGTGCAACTGATCGAGGAAATACATCTTTGATCAACCATTGACAAACTACCTCATCATTGTTATCTAATGCAGATAGAATAATCTCTGAATAATATTCATTAGGGTAGCGCACTTTTCTGGTAATAGGATCGACAATAGATCTTGCCCAATCCACGAAGAAATCCTTAGAAGTAAAGTCTCTGTCGATCAAAAAGGTAAAGGTAACTGAATCTCCACCGAAATCAATCACATTCGCTCTTTGTTCGTTTAAGTTGTTAATTCTAAATGGTCTAGTTCCCAACAGAATTCCTGGATACATCCCGTCTTCGACCATCATAGAAATTGTTTTATATTCGGAAGTTGTTGAGTGACCTTCCATAACAGGGGGATACAGAAACGTTGCCTCGAATCTATTGGATCTCGCTAAGTCTTTTTCTCTAACTTTAGAAATAAAGTCGTTAATATTATGCAATGGCATTAGAACTTGCTCCTGGTGTCTCTAAAGACTTGTTCTTTTGTCGCACCAACGAAACTTTCGATTGGTAAAAATATTGCCGCTTGCCAGTCTTCAGGATTGATTTTCATGAATTGTGAATTGACATGATTCGATAGATAGTGCTTGATACAAGGTTTCACTTCACTCGCATTCTTTAAATTGTTTAGTAGATTATAACTCATTCTAATCTTAGTGGTCTCGGAATATGTCTTGGTTGTTTTGTAATCTAACAATTCTCCGAGAACTTGAGCACGAATCATATACGGCAGATAGTGCAGATTGATTCCATAAAACCCTCCTGGTGCTGGTCCAAAGGGCAGCACCAGCGGGAACGTGTCGTAAAATGGTAACTCGTTTTTTAGTTTAGGATCATAGAAGTATAGATACATTGATCCGATCTCGATATTGGTCTTCAGTTCGCCAATATCAGATTTCATAACACTATTCTGAGACAACCTCGCGCCAACAAGGTTCTTCACATTATTCATATACCAATCCATGGACTTTTGTCCATCACCTGCTTTGGCGCGAAGTCTCTGAAACGGATTTGCCAATTATCTACCTTGTCCTCTGTATGCTTTGTAGTTAGCACGTTTGCGCTTATTCATTGTGGAAAACTTAATCGATGAGGGGTTCTTGCCAATAGTTGTCTTACCCTTTTTCTGATCAGTGAAGGAAACCTTTTGTCCCTTGTTTGATCCACCGCCCGATTTTGCCTTTGCCATAGAAATTCTCCTTGTTATTTATTATTGATTCCCAACTCTTTTTCAGTCAGGATAATGAATTTCCATCCTCTATCTTCACAAAATTCAGTAGCAAATTTCCACTTTGCTTGGTTTACACCCCATTGCATAACTTCCTGTAGAAACTTCTTTGTTTTTCTGGCAGGAATCTTGGGTTCTTGCGTAAACTTCTGCGGTTTCACCTCCACTAGATACTTCTTTATGTCGCCACTTTTTTCTTGAACCTTGATATAAAAATCCACGAAATATCTGTGCACTCGATTATCTAAAGGAGAAACATAAGGAATGGGTAACTCTTCAGATCCCCACTCCAATATATTCGGGTTATTATCGCACCACTTCATAAACTTGAGTTCCCAACTGGAGCGATAAATAATATTATTCGGATTACCTATGTATTTTTTGGGATTTTGTATTTTATAAATCCCCTTCAATGTTTCCTTCCCATAACTCATATAAATATTCCGAACTCTTTCTACTTAATAGGATATTTATTCTAAATGGCAACCGAAGCACCTCCAGCACCTGCCCAACCACCCGCGAATGGTGGCGCTACAACACCTGCTGCTCCTGCTGCTCCTGCGACGACTGCTACGCCAAGAAACGAGAGCAGATTTAGTAGATCACTTGTTCAACCGCAAGATGAAAATGAAATTTTTCGCGGTCAAGAAACAAAAATTTTCAGATATCCAGAGGATGTTTCGAACGAAGAATATCCGCACTATGTGGTATTTTATCCATTAGTTCGAGAAGGAACAGACCTCGGTAAAGCATTACTATCATCAGGACAAGGTGCTATTTTTGATCAAACAGATCAGAATAGAGCGGATCCAGAAAATGGAGCAGCAGCAGTAGGTGCTGCTGGTGCGATTGCTGGTGCTGCGGCCGGTGCTGCGTTTACTGCTGGCGCTGCAACAACTTTGGGTCAAAGATTGTCTCAAAACGGCGGTAACACTGTAAACAGAAACCCGAATGTCACAGGCGGACCAGTTTCTATTTTGGCGAAATTGTCTGCTGGTTTAACAGGTGGTATTATTGGTGCTGGTGTCGGCGGACTCGCAGGTGCTGCAGCATCTTCTATAACAGGGCAACAGCGCCTAGTAATCGGTTCTGCTGAAATCGCACTACACATACCCGAAAGAATCGGAACATCCTATAGTGCCAACTGGGAAACAGCGGATCTCGGAGCATTGGTAGGCGCAGTTGCTTCTGGTAAAATGTCTGCGAGTTCTCTATTTTCAGGCGGAAACGGAACTATCGATTCCATGATGAATTCAGGCGGCGAACTTGCTGATTATGCAGTCAGAAAACTCGGACGAGTTGCCAACGTAGCAGGATTTGATACATTCAATAATGCAATTCAAGCAACATCAAAGAAAGTCGAAAACCCATATAAAGAGCAGTTATTCCGTTCGATGGGATTTAGAAAATTCGGATTTGATTATAGATTCTCGCCTCGTAACCAAGAAGAAGCAAACACCGTGTTCGGTAAGGGCGGTATTCTAGAGTTATTTGCGATGCATATGCACCCGACCAACAGTCAAAATGGATTGTTCTTAACATATCCATCCGAATTTATGATTATATACTACCACAACGGGGAAGAAAATCAATTCGTCCGTAGAATTTCAAACTGCGCATTGACAGATATGGCAATAGAATATGGCGCTGAAGGATTCACGACATTTGAAGACGGATGTCCGACTGAAGCGACTGTTCGTTTACAATTTACTGAATTGGAAACATTGACAACCAATAGAATTGAGAAGGGATTCTAATATGTTGTTTTCTATGTATCCTCGCCTATTGGTCAATACTATAAATCCAAATACCAGCACAGTAGTAACTGATATTTTTCGTAGAATATCAATGAATAGATTTAAGAGCAATTTGGTGTTCTTACAAACTATTACTGTTCCGGATGGTTATACGATAGAGCAAGTATCTGACAAATATTATAAAAACCCAGAATATCATTGGGTTATTATGATCATAAATGACATAGTTGATGTCAGAAAAGAATGGCCTATGAGTTCGTCAGACTTGACTAAGTTTGTTACCAAGAAATATGGCGAGAATAAAATTTACGCGACTCATCATTTCGTGGCAACAGATGGAAGTGATGTTATAGTTGATTACAACGAGGCAGATCTTGCCAACGGAGTAATAGAGGCAGTTAGCAACTATCAATACGAAGAGCAACTAAATAACAAAAAACGTGAAATTAAAATGTTGGAGTCCAAATATTTGGCGGAATTCGTCTCAATTTATGCGGGAATGATTGGCGGTAATTAATTATGGCGGAACCACAACCACCCTCTGCAGAGAATACTACGCAGAGATCTGATACATTAAGCGCAGGAATTAATAAACCTGGTGATGTGATCATCAACCAGTTGTTATTGAGCACAATCGCTGACGATGCCCCCCTAGATCTTAAACCATTTTTAATGGAATTTCATGTTTACGAGGACATTTTCTCACCAACATTACACGGTTCCGTTATTATTCGCGACTCGTTGAACCTTATTGGAAGATTACCAATTGTTGGCGACGAAGTTCTAACTGTCGACATTCAAACTCCATGGGGAGAACTTGGCGGATACACATCAAATAATTTGGGTAAGTTTGATCCAATCAATAAGATTCAAAAATCTTTCTCTGTTTATTCTATTAAAGATAGAAAACTTAATAACGACAGAGAACAATACTACCAATTATTCTTCTGTTCGCTTGAAGCATCGACAGATAACATAGTCAAACTGTGTCAAAAATTTGAAGGTACTACTGACGAGATTGCTGCCAAAATTTTTGAAGACAATATGAAGACTTTGCGAATTTTTACAAACAAGCAAGTCTTGGAGAATGCGAATGAAGGTTCTAAAACCGAATTCTTTATTGCTGATACTCCACACCAATCTATAATCACTTTCGTTCCACCTATGTGGACGCCGATACAATGTTTAAACTGGTTGGCAAAAAGATCGATAGGATCAAAGTTTAAATCTCCGACCTTTATGTTTTTCGAAACAACAAAGGCATTTTATTTTGCGTCTGTTGAGTCTTTAGTCGCAAGGCAATTAGAAAACAACGACATTTATTCTTCTTTTGTATATAATACGAATTTAGATAACCTCTCGACTGTATCATCATTGACTAAAGGATTTCAAACTATTGAAGCGTTGCAATTCTTAACCAATTTGGACGTTATACAGGGGCAGGATTTGGGGCACTTTGCCAGCACAGTGCATGCCTTTGATATGGTAAAGAAGAAATATAAGTCGCATCACTACGATCACGGGTTTAATTACACGAAGTATACGCACATGGAAGATGGTGTTTACGATCCTGCAACTGGGGTGTATTCTCTTCCGCCAGAATCGGATTCGCCTGAGACAACCAAACCATATAAAATGATTTTCCCAATCAATGTTTTGCGTTCGACCGATAGTAAACCTTTTGTCGCAACAGTAAACCCTGGAGTGCTTGACTCCACTGAAGATTCTATTGATCTTCGACCAGAAGAGTTTATTGCACAGCGCAACAGTGCGCTTATGGATATAACTACTCTTAGATTGCAAATTACTGTTCCTGGTAGAACTGATGCAGAAGTCGGAAGATTGATTAAATTGTATTATCCTTCGGTTGGAGAAAAAACACAAAGTGATTCTGAGGCAGTAGTTTGGGATCAGTTTTTAACTGGCATTTATATGATTACTGCGATTCATCATCAAATTACGCCACTAAGACATACAATGTATATGGAAATTTCGAAGGATTCTTATGCGAAACCAATATATGATGTTGAAGAAGTTGGTGCAACTTCAGATGCTGCTCCATCTGCCTCGTCAGTTGATGCGCCACCTACGACTCCTGCGGCACCCGCAACTCCTCCCGCGAATCCCCCGACTCCTCCTTCGGTTTAAATGAGAAACGAGTATAGAATATGATGGACAATATTACATCCAACAATAATTCAAATTTTTATTGGTGGTTTGGTGTCGTTGAAGATAGAAACGACCCGCTGCGTCTAGGTAGATGCAGAGTAAGAATTATTGGTTACCACACCGAGGATAAAGAATTACTGCCCACCGAAGATCTTCCGTGGGCGATGCCAGTTATGCCTGCTAATTCGGCAGGAACATCAGGAGTTGGATGGTCTCCGACTGGTGCCGTAACAGGATCCTGGGTTGTAGGATTTTTTGCTGACGGAGAAAATGGTCAGCATCCTATGTTCTTTGGAACTGTCGGTGCTATCCCTGGAGGATTGCGCTCGAATGATTGTTCTCCGACGGAAGGACCAGGATCAACAGGTGACAATGCTACTACCGATGGCGAGGGCGTATCTGGTGATGCTGGATCCGTAAGAGCGCCTAGAGGTAATGCTAGAGAAAACGAATCATTCTTGGAGCGTTATTTGGATCAAAATGCATCTAGAATTCCAAACTATGGACCATTGGCAAAGGCTGCTATTATGGCGCAGTGCAACCATGAAACTGGCGGATTTGTTTATATGAGCGAAGCCGGTGACAACGAATATTTCACATATGGTAGAAGTAATGGTAGACAAATTCACTCTGGTTATGACATCAGAGGGTCCAATCCAACAAGAGCAAGAAACATGGGCAATACGCAACCTGGAGATGGTGCAAAATATCGCGGTAGGGGTTATATACAATTAACTTGGAAAAATAACTATAGAGATATCGGTAATGCTATGCGCAGAGATTTTGTCAGCAATCCAGATCAAGTGTCGCAAAAAGAAGTTGCTGCCGAAATTGTTGTTCAGTGGTTCTCAAACCCAAGAATGAAGGGCACTATGTCGGGAGTTCCGAGAAATAATTTGTGGGGTAATGTTACTGCTGTTACGAGATCAGTCAACGGAGGAACTCTGGGATTGACTGACAGAGCAAACAAATTTGCATATTATAAAAGAAAATACGGGGTAGCATAATTCATGGCGACTATAACCTACGAAACAACTGAGGGTAGATTTGATGAAGGCATTGGTGCGCTTTCTGCCCAAGAAATCTCGAAACTATTAATTGCTTGCCAAAATGCAATTAAAGAGCAATATCCAGTCGCAGGCACTAAAGACATCTTTTCTAAGGTGCACGACAGAGGCGAGTATGGTGCATATCGTTTAACAATCAGTCAGTTAGTTGACGCGAGTTGGTTGGGGTATTCTGCCAAAAGTTATATCAACAGTAAATTGGTGGATCATCCTGAAGGTCCAGAAAAATTAGAAAACACAAAATCATATTTTGAACATGCCAAGGAACAACAACCAGAACTCGATTTTGCAGAATCTAAAATCGAAGCAAAAAATAATGCGCAATACTACTTCTTAACAAATGAATTAGAAGGAGTTGCTATTAATTCTCTGATCAAGACGGGCGCAGATATTGTTTTATCTGGTTACTATCAAGATCAAATTGCATATGATTATTTAAAATTTATTTACAATCTGTTATACACTGCTAGAATTATTTCCGATTCTACAGATAAAAGTGTTGTGGCAGGATTGCTCTCAGTTTCTCTTTGTGTGAATTACGATACTGCTTCTAGTTACTCAAAGGGTATTATCAAAAAAGACACCAATGGTATCACCTCAAAATATTGGTATGATATTGGGTGGAACTCTGTTGCCGACAGACCTCTGAAAATTAGCATTCCGAAACCTAGTGTTCCCTCTATTCCTCTAGTCGAGGGCGGTGCTACTCTTGTAGAAGAAACAATCGGCAAACTGTCTATAGAATACAAGGCAGTTGGAACTAATATCTCTGGCAGAATTCTGTATGATGGTGTAGAAATTGCAGTTTCTATGCCTGTTTCTATTGACAGTATATCATCACAATTAGATAAAGCAATTCAAGCAGCGAAAATTGTAGGACCAAAAGAAAAGTATCTTGTTCTACAATCAGCAAAAGAACAAATAGTATCTTCTTTTGATAATGCTATTGCTCCAATTAAGAAACAACTTAATATTGTTGACCCAGTAGTTACTACCACATTCGATGCCGATGGTAATAGTATAACTACGACATTGGTCATAAATCCAGACGGTACTAAAACTACGATAGTGGAAACTATCAGCGCTGATGGGTTAACTCGAACAAAAGAAAAAACACAAGAAAGAGTTGTTCTAGATCCTAAACCACAAGAACCTGATGTTACAGATCCTCCTCCAACGGAAGTAAGAAACGCTGCTTCCGAAGAAACAGTCAATAGAGAAAACTCAACTGAAACGTTTCGCGCAAACGGTCTGCCGTTGAACAAGGATGCGCTTCCGCCCGAAGATCAAGACGATTCAGTAGGTTTTAAAGATCCGGATAGTCAATATCCGACTCCTGCGTCTGTGCACAAACCAGATACGAATCCCCTCGCAACTGGTATTAATTCGCCGCAAGTTGGCGCAAGTCCTAAAACTTCAGCAGGAAATAGAGAAACTCTCAGCGCTGGTGCGTCCCCTGCTGCAAGAAACGCGAGCAGAAAGCGCGAAGTGCAAACTGCTGGTAGAAATGGCGCGACATGGGAACAACCAGAGTCTCCCTACAATGCGGAATATCCGTATAATAAAGTTTTTGGTTCGGAAGCAGGTCATGCGATTGAAATCGATGATACTCCTGGCAGCGAACGATTAAACTGGGCACACCGATCGGGAACTTTCGACGAAATTGGACCAGACGGAACTAAGGTTACTAAAATTGTCGGAGACGGTTACACTATCCTAGACAAAGATGGTTATATCTTAATCGAAGGCGTAGCGAACGTGCATGTTGCAGGAAACTGCAACGTGATCATCATGAGCGATACTAATTTGACGATGCATGGTCGAGTTTCGATGGACATTCATAATGACATCGATGTGAATATTGGCGGCAGACTATCGCTGTCTGTCGGTGAAGGTATTTACGCCAGAAACGGTGGATTGCTTTCGCTCGAGAATATTGGTGATGTGGATATTGATGCCAAGGGCAATTTCACAACGGATGCTGTTGGTAAATTCAATGTCACTTCGGATGGCGGTGTAAATGTAACTTCCAAGACAGACACTCACATAAAATCTGCAGGTTCGTTCTATAATCACTCGACTGGCGACATGAATATGTGCACCGATGCCAGCATCAAATCTAAGTCTGGCGCCGCAACTGAGATTAAATCTGGTGCAGCAGTTAATGTTGAGGGCGCAGGAAATATCAGTCTTAAGGCACCTCTTGTTACTTCTTCGCCAATTGATACTGCAACAATTGATGTGACTACTGCAAATGTTACAACTCTAAATGCCGGAACGACTAACCTCAAGGGAACTCACAATTCGCCAGATGATACGACAAATATCAGAGGTAATACCACAGCATCTGTTACTGCACCTGCTTCCGCATCAGAAGCAGAATGTGCTGTTGCTGCTCCTCTGTCAAATATCAAAACAGTTGAGAAACCAGTAAGCAGATCGGCAGGCGGTAACTCTCAATATGTCGGAGGATCGGCAGGCGGTACTGGTGGTGGTAATCAGGGTTCATCTGATAATACTGACAACGATGTTCCAGGAGAACCAGATAGCGGTAGCGCAGAATGCGTGGATCCTAGAGATCCTACAGTTCCAGCAGGTCCAGATTCGGGGTCTGGTGCAGGAGGCGATGGTGAGCAAGTCGGTGACTTCGGAACTGTTCCACCCGCGATTGCAGGTTGCGACAAATATTATAAAACGAAGGGATCACTTCCGCCACTGGGTGGAAATAGAATTTCGGGCGATATTGTTCTTTCAGACAATTACCGACTTAGAGATTTCTTCCCAACCAGATCCCTCTCTCAATTTATCGCATACCCGAGAGGAAGAAATGGTAAGTGGGACATTATTCAAAATTATAGATGTCTTGCTCTGAACATTCTTGAACCTCTTCGCGAGAGATATCCTGGATTTAGAATTAACTCTGGATTCAGACACGATACAATGTCGGCACACCGTTATGCGGCAGTTGACTTGCAATGGCCGCAATACGCTTCGAATAAAGCAAAGATGGTTGAGATCGCGAATTACGTTGCTAGATCTTTACCTAGATGCGACCAGATCCTACTTGAAACCGCCAACGGAAATACTGCATGGTTGCACATTGGTTGGGTTCTGTGGAATGGTCAAAAGAGAAGTGGCAATTTGAACGGAACTTGCCGTCAGCGCGGAAGTCAAACAATATTCTTGAGCAGAGGTAATTTTATTCCGTGGTAACATATAAATAACAATATGACTACTAAAGCAGTAAACAGAATATATTCGGACTTGGATTTATCCTTCGCAGCACACCCAATTACGGGTGATGTTGCGAAGAAGTATGACGTCAATGCTGTAAAGCAAGCACTAAAACTTTTGATTCTAACCAATTATTATGAGAGACCATTTCAACCTAAGTTGGGATCTCCAGTATACGGTATGTTATTTGAAAATGTAGATAGGATTACTGCTAATTCTTTAAAACTGCGACTAGAACTATTAATAAACAAGTATGAACCTAGAATTAGATCGCAGCAAATAGAAGTAGTTCCCAAATTTGATGAAAATGCATTTGAAGTTACTATCTATTTTTATGTTGTTGGCGTGGCAGACCCAGTTACATTTTCAACCATTTTAAGAAGAAACAGATAAGATGACGCAATTAAATGTTACAGATTTAGATTTTGCTACAATTAAACAAAATCTTAAATCTTTTCTGCAATCGCAGGAAGAATTCCAAGACTATAACTTTGATGGCGCAGGTCTCTCTGTTTTGCTTGATATTCTGGCATATAATACGCATTACAATGCCACACTTGCGCATCTACAATCCAACGAAATGTTTTTGGACAGCGCAGTTAAGAGAAATTCAGTAACATCTATTGCTAAAACTCTGGGGTATACTCCAACTTCTAGAAGATCAGCAAGAGCAAACATTCTTCTTCAAATTAGACCATCCACTTCATATACAGCATCTAGTTTAACTGTATCTAGAAATACTCAATTTACTGCTAAAACGCCGCAAAAGACATATACGTTCTATCCAAAAGAAGATTATGTCTCTGGATTGACAACATTAGAAACTGGTGCGACAGGATTTAGTTTCCCTATGGAACTGATCGAGGGTAGACGAGTAACTAATAATTTTGTGGTTGATCAGTCAAATACATCTGGTCCTTTTATTTTACCAAATCAAAACGTAGATACAACAACAATAAGAGTAAGAGTCCAGCAATCGTCATCAGTTGTTTCAACTACTACCTGGAACTTTTATGATGATGTTATGTCAGTTGATTCTACAACCAAGGCGTTTTTTGTCGAGGAAGGTCCATCGGGATTGTATGAAATACGATTCGGTGATGATATTCTTGGCAAGAAACTGGATACAGGTAATATTGTAGTCGTCGACTATATTGTAAGCAGCGGCGCTGCAGCAAACTCAATTCCAAATTTTGCACCTACGGTCACTTTTACAGGATCAGGTGAAATTAGAACAGTTTATCTTGAATCGGCAGCAATCGGCGGTCGAGAAAAAGAAAGCGTAGATAGCATTCGTTACAATGCACCGAAATTTAATGCAACTAAAAATAGAGTTGTTACTGCAAGCGATTATGAAACATTAATTAGATCTAGATTCAGTAACATCAATTCTATCGCGGTTTGGGGCGGCGAAGAAAACAACCCTCCGATTTATGGGAAGGTGTTTATTTCTATTCAACCGCAACCTGGATCAATCATTACACAGGCAGATAAAGATATTATCGCTAGAGATATTATTCGCCCTAGGAGCGTTGTATCAATTCAACCAGAATTTGTTACTCCGATTGAAACATACATCGGGTTGAATATTGTTGCAAATTATAATAAAACGCTAACAACACTAACATCTTCTAGAATTGAATCCGAAATTAGAACTGTTGTTCAAAATTTCTTTGTTAATAATTTGAATAAGTTACAAAAGAATTTTTACTACTCTAAATTACTTTCGGCAGTAGTCGGTACTACGCAATCTATTTTTTCTGCGAGCATTCAAGTTACTATTCACAAAAGAGTGACTATTGTGCCAGGAGTTGCGAACGAATATGTTATTAGATTCAATGGACCCCTGCAAGAAGAAACAGTTCGAACAACTAACTTTACGACTACTATAACTGGTCAGCAATACGAAGTTTACATTACAGATGATCATCCTATGACATCTGGGGACATCGGAACTCTGGTGATGAAGCGAGTATCTGATGATGCGATCGTTACTGCCAATGCAGGTAATGTAAATTATCAAACTGGCGTGGTTACCATCTCGAATCTTAATATAGATGTATTGAGCGGTGATGAGACGGATCTAAGAGTTTATGCCGAACCATTCGGCGATGCGCCAAATGTTCTTACTACAGAACTTACTTCTACGACAGAATCTTCAACTGCGGCAACATTCCCTTATGCTGCCAGAAATACTGTTCTTACGCTAGATACTAGCGCAGGAAATGCTCTATCTAATGTAAGTGCAGGATTAACAATCACTGCAGTTGCCAACTCGCAAGAATAACAAATGACTGAGACCAGATCATACTATAAAAAGATTGCAAGTATAACTGTAGAAAACGGCGGTTCTGGTTACACGTCAGCGCCGACTGTTGTATTGTCTGGTAATGGTAGCGCTGTTGCGACTGTTTCTGATGGAAAGGTTACTTCTATTACAGTAACCAATCCTGGTAACAATTATATTGCACCGCCGACTATAGAATTTGTTAACGGCGGTGGATCAGGCGCAACTGCGACTGCTACTATGATTTATGTTGACGACGAGTATAACGGATTTACGCAATCATTAAGTTATCTTATCGCAAATCAACTTCCCGATTTTGTGCGTCAAGAATATCCAATATTCGTGACATTTCTGGAAAAATACTACGAATTCTTAGATCAAGATGGGCAAGTAAATAATTTTCTTCTTAATTATGAGAAAAATTTTGATGTCAACAGAACACTAGATATTTTTCTACCTAAGTTTAAGAATCAATATGCTCAGAACTTTCCATTAAGTGCACAGTTAGATGATCGCCGTCTGATCAAATTCATCAAGCAGTTCTACGAAGCGAAGGGTTCTGAGAAGGCGATTGAATTACTATTCCGAATTTTGTATAATGAACGCACGGAATTCTTTTATCCTTCTGAACACGTTCTTCGTGCCTCTGATGGTATATGGATCGAAGATGTAACTCTAAAACTTGCAACTGACAATGCTATTACTGCGAATCCTTTTGATTTATCGGGTAAAACAGTAAAGATAATCTATCATGAAAATGTAGGTTCGGTTACATTCGAGAGAACAGTAGAAACAAACATCACGAACGTAACTAAGTTTGCTTACGTATATCCTCCAGTATACGAACTTGCTACGAGTTTACCGAAAGCAGCAACCATACTAGTTCCTGGTGCTGGTGGAGATGCAACTGCACTTGTTTCAGACGGACAAGTTAAGGCGATCGTTGGCGAAGGGTATCAAACTTTTAATGCAGCAAGCGGCGTAAATGTAACAACTAATGCAATCACTATAACGTCGCATGGGTATAATACTGGTGATGTGGTAGTTTACTTTGCCAATGGTGGAACTGCAGTCACAGGACTAACCAACTATTCGGTTTACTATGTAATAGTAGTAAATTCTAATACTATTAAACTTGCGACGAGCGCAACTAATGCTGCGTCTGGCACTGCGATAGATCTTACAGTTGTTGGATCTGGGACGCAAAAATTGTATGAACCGCTAATTTCAACTGGTAATGGTTACTACGCTGCTCCCATTGTTCAGTTTACTTCTACTACAGGTAGTGGTGCTGCTGGTAGAGCAGTAATTAAAGAAGATGGTACTCTTTCGCATGTCATAATGGTTAATGGCGGATCTGATTATTCCAGCGTCCCTGCGATTACATTTTCCACTGAACCGCTAAGAACTAGAGTTGAAATTACTGTTGACGATACAACCACAGTATATGGATATATTATTCGTCAACTTTCGACTGTCGAAGTAATAAGTTGCGATGGAACTCCTCCTTGCGGTTTTTCTGTCGGTGATATTTTCTCGATCGACGAAACAGGTTCGATTGGTCCATATACTATCGATTACGAAAACGATTCTCAAGAGTATTTTCTAAATAAAAACAACCAGACTGATGTTGTAATAAATCCATACACTCTTGTTGGTAGAGATAATCGTGCGCGTATTAAGATCGAATCAGTTGATCAGGATGGTTGTCCGACGTCAGTAAGTATTTTCGATACTGGTTTTGATTTTGAACGCGAAGAATTTACTGCTACAATAGAATCTCCACTCGGTTGCACAGCAACTCTCTCGTTTAACACGGGTGCTGTAAATGTCAAGGAAGGTAGATTCAAAGACTCTCGTGGTATGTTGTCAGATGTCAACAAACTCCAAGATAACTACTACTACCAAAATTATTCATATGTTGTTAGATCTAATGTTCCTTCGAATAAGTGGATTGATGTTGTTAAGAAAACAGCACACCCCGCAGGAACTATGATTTTTGGCGAGTTGACAATCGAGCAGACTGTCGACTTTAGTCCATATATTACAACTCCTGTCCAACCTCTGCATATCTACGAGTTCGTTCTCGAGGAACTATCAGCAGAAACTTTCTACTATGCAGTTGACTTTATTAAGGTTCTTGCTGATTCTGCAGAAGTAAGCGACTCTAATGCGAACCACGTGTATAAGGTTCTATCGGATTCTGTCAGCGCGATAGATGAAGTCGCATTGGACTTTACTGTTGGTATCTATCAAGATGAGGGCGACATCCTCTCGCCGACTGATGTCTTCGAAAGAGTCGTCCAATATGTTCGAGATGTAAGCGAAAATACAATTACTGCTGACGACGCAATAACTGACTTCAGTAAAGTTCTCGAAGAAACTCTTTATCTACAATCACCGTATGCACCAGATTACTTCGAAGAAACATACGTTTCAGCAGATTCTTCAACCTTCGATTTTGCAAAAGTTCTTTCAGATGCTGCGAGCGCAACCGAAAATCTAGGGTTTGATTTAAGTAGATCTTCTACTGATACTGCGACTGCAACAGAATCTTTTGCTAGAACAGTCCAATACTATAGATCATTCGCAGAATCTGTCATAACTCATGAATACAGTAGTGCTGGCATCGAGCGACCACTTGGCAACAGCGAAGAAGTTGACGCTGATGACGCAAATGCAAACGATAATTCATTCAATCATCTATATAAATATTTGACTGATTCTGTCACATCAACTGACACAACAGGAATTATTCCGTATCTCGTAAAGACTGATACTGCAGGAGCGACGGAATTACTAATTGTTGCCAATGATACAGAAACAATAGAATCCATTGCTGCCACAGAACAATCACTGATTAATGTTCTCAAGGGAATATTTGAAACAGTGGCAGTTGAAGAAGATGGTATAATCAATCTACAAGATTATATCGAAGGCGACTTCGGTTCAGATTATGTCGGGCAATCCATGACCTTCTCAGGTGCCAATTCAACATTCCCTGTTCCTGGATCTATCTTGAATCTTGATGCAAATAACTCAGAGAGTTATTCTGGATCTGGTTCAACTTGGTATGATATGACTACCAATAATCTAGATGCTACTTTGACGAATACCAGTTACACCAAACCATATTTCGCGTTTAACGGAACAAATGCTACATCAAGCATCGCTGATAATGCATCGTTAGAACCAGGAACTGGCGACTTTACTCTTGAAGCATGGGTGTATTATTCTGCGATTACTGGTAGTTCTAGGGCAATCATATCAAAAACCGATAACGGTGGTCTGGCTGCAAATTGGAGTTATGGATTGAGAACCAATTCTGCGGGCGCAACATATTTAGAAGTGGGCAACGGAACAACATCTGTTACCTCGCCATCTTATAATGTGTCTACTGGACAGTGGTATCATATAGTGGGCGTGTGGACCAATGTAGCATCCAATAGTATTGCTCTGTATATCAATGGAGTAAGTCAAGGTAGTAACAGTCACTCGTTTACCAGCGTAAAAAATTCAAGCAGACCTTTATATATTGGATCTTATAACGGTGGCGAATACAGTCAATGGTTCAATGGTAGAATAAGTGCAGTAAGATATTACAACAAAGCACTTACACCACAAGAAGTTGAACAAAACTTTACTGCTCTTCGTGGGCGTTTTGATATTTAATGCAACTAAATACAATTAGACTTATAAATAGTCCAATACAGTAGATGATAAATCAACCTGTTTATTAACTAAGAAGAAGGTAAAACTCAAATGAAACTAATCGAAAATCTAAAGGGTGCGAAGGGTGTACTGAACATTGTTCTTCGCGACGAATCAGGCGCAGTTAAGGAAGATGTCACTGTAGAAAACCTTGTTGTTGACACAGGTCTTGCTTACATTGCCTCGCGCATGCAGGGCACATCTCAAACTGTAATGTCGCACATGGCAGTCGGTTCGGGTACAACAAACCCAGCAGCAGGTGATACAGCACTAGAATCACAACTCGGACGTGTTGCTTTGACATCGACAACAGTAACAGATAACGCTGTTGAGTATGTCGCAACTTTCGGCGCAGGAACAGGAACTGGTGCGGTAACCGAAGCAGGTATCTTTAATGCTTCGTCGGGCGGCACAATGCTTTGCCGCACTGAATTTGCTGTCATCAACAAGGGTGCGTCAGACAGCATGACAATCACTTGGACGGTAACGATCTCGTAATATAAAATGGCACTTCTTCTACGATCAGCAGGTCGCACAGAAATAGCAAGAAGTCTGTATCGTGATATTTACAACGAGAACGACTTCTTCTATTTCTTTGTCGGCAGAACTACCGAATGGCAAGACGAGGAAACTCCGGAAGCCCCTGTAGACTCAGGCAGTTATGCAAATACTTGCCATAGAAACATGCTGTTCGTAAAACGAATTCAATCAAGCGACGTTGTTCTGATGATTCCCAGAATAGATTGGGCGTCCGGAACAATTTATGATCAATACGACGATAAGTATGGTAATCAAACTGGCGAAGGCAGCGTCTATACTGCATACAGTGGTGTGCAAACTCTAAGAGAAGCGCAGTTTTATGTTTTGACTGATGACGATCACGTTTATAAGTGTATCTTTAATAATAACGATTCGGAAAGCACAACCAAACCATCCGGAACATCAACCTCGGCGATCGAAACCGACGACGGATATATCTGGAAATTTATGTTTAAGGTTGAAGCATCAGACAAAACTAAATTTTTGACGCCAGAATATATTCCCGTCAGAAAAATTGCTGGTGCTGGTGATCCTGAATTTGATGTAAACGGTCGAATCGATGACATTACTGTTACTGCGCAGGGTTCTAGTTATGAAACTGCTCCAACTGTAATCATTAATGGCGATGGTGTTGGTGCTGTTGCTACCGCAGTTCTCGGAACAGGTGGTAATGCAGGAAAAGTTGTTGATATTACAATCAATAACCCAGGCGAAGGTTACAGTTTTGCATACATAACATTCTCGGGTGGTGGTGGCGAAGGCGCTGAAGCAACAGTTGCACTTGGCGCAACCGAGTCTGGAACTGCACAAGAGAACGTTGAAAATGCTGCCATACCTGGAACTATAGATCGTATAGAGATAAAATCTCCTGGTATTGATTATATTGATGGCGATGCGTCAGTTTCCATTGTCGGGGATGGATCTGGAGCAGAAGCGATTGTTGATGTAGATTCGGAGGATGGTTCGATCCTGAGTGTTACGATTACCAACCAAGGATCAGGATATACTTTTGCTGAAGTTTCTATTGAAGGAATTTCAGGTTCAGGTGCAGAACTACTTGCTGTTATTTCTCCGAAATCTGGACATGGGTCTAACGCACAAAAAGAACTATTTGCGACGAATATCGGATTTTCGGTTAATCTAATAAATGATACGGCAGATTTATTTTTGAATAACGATTTCAGGCAAATCGGTGTAGTAAAAAATCCATTAGTATTCGATACAACAACAAATTTCCAAGATTCAACTGGAACCTGTTGCTATGTAATTAATGTCGACGATCCAGAGAATTATGACATGGACGATGTAATTTTCACTGATAGTGGCGGCAGATTTATTGTTGTGCAAAAGATTGACTCAGATGACGATGGAATTATTGATAGCATTTACCTTCTTCCAATAATTCCACAAATAACATCTTCGAGCGAACTTTCAAATATCGGCACGACAAATGATCCAAAACTGCTGACAGGATTGACAATAAATAGTGTTGTTGAACCTGAAGTTGATGGTAAATCCGGTGAGATTATCTATCTTGACAATAGAGAGTTTATCGTTCGCCAACAGGACCAAGTAGAAAAAATTAGAGCAATTCTAAAATTTTAAGAGAGAAATAAAATATGGCACTGAATTTAAATGTATCACCATATTATGATGATTTTGATGATGCAAAGAATTTCAACCGAGTCCTGTTTAAACCTGGATA
>JACCED012456983.1_pt1 | contig 21216 bp, 22 predicted proteins | sample 7455021 | NCBI WGS metagenome assembly JACCED01 (sample SAMN15323456, study PRJNA562643) | freshwater metagenome | isolation source: river surface water | place: USA:Blue River Watershed | collected 2017-08-19
TAATACATGTTAGAGCATTGTGCTCAAAGCTAACTTTATTGTAAAGGAGATATATAATGAGTAAGCGTCTTGTAAGAAAATTTTCAGAAGTTGCCGCAGAAGTTCGTGGTATTTTGCTAACTGACTTCAAAGTAACTGATGAACAAATTGCGGCCATGCGACAGCGAGTTGAAGCCAACGGGCATGCGTTTCCGCTAGGCACAAACTTTGTGCCATTCACAAATCAATGGTTTGACTACGAAGTACAGCGAGCTGCCATTCCACAGCATATTTTAACTATCATGAAGGGCTTTGATCCGCGGCTATGTGGACCAGCCAGTGCCTGCCAATTAGTAGGCGATAGCATCACAACAATATATGATGGACAACAGCGTAGCCTGGCAATGGCAATGCTAGGGTTTGAAGAAGGTCCATGTAACGTGGTTATCACTGATGATCCAGCTTTCCCTAGCTATGCATTTGAACAGCTCAACGAAACTGGTGTAAAGAACCTAACACCGGGAGACCTACATCGTAATTCACTGACACGCTACAAGTTAGGCAGTCGAGAAGAACGCAATGTTCGTGCTCGCACACTGCAAGATCAGTTTGATACTGTAGGTATTGACCTTGAGGATAAAGGCACACGAAAAGGTTCTAATCGTGGCGACAATGAATATTTCTTTAGTCACTTTAAGTATGCGTACAAAGGTATTGAAGTTGATCACACAGGAAAAACGCTCAAGCAGATCCTAGAATCAATTGTAACTGTTTTTGATAAACAGGAAGAAGTTGATCAGGGTGTGTTTATTGGACTTTATGAACTTGCCCGTCTTGACCAAATGCAAGAACTCAAATCTGGCTGGATGCTAGATGTACTAAAGCGTATTAAGAAAACATACAATTCATCTGCTACTGTACACTCAAAAGCAAAAGCACAGTGGGCACATACTCGTCCCGGTGCTACCTGGAGTGCGCCCAGTGCAATGAGCAACTTTATGCGCGAACTGTACATGCTTAATGGTGGCAAGTTGAAACTTCCGTATCACGGCGAAGGTGCTATCATGCAGGTTGCTACTAACCCAGCACCCGGCTTGATCCCTAAGGCCGCTTGACACATGTAAAATTTTTGTTAAAATAGTCATTAGCTAGAGTATTGCACTCATTGCTAACTTTATTGTAAAGGAGATTGATTATGAAGAATATTGTTACACCCTTAATCTATAAACAGCAGAAATACACTGACTACGGTGTATGCTGTAAGACTGGTAATGTTTTTAGTTCCAAATTTGGTACCTGGCGGCCTTTAAAATGGAAGGTATCGGGTAAATCCAAATACCCCCAAGTTGGTATATGCAACAACGGAAACGCGAAGACTATTTCTGTGCATGTTGCTGTACATGAAACACTTAAACCAAACTTCCCTCCGCCGCCAGGCGTATCTACTAAAGACTGGATTAGAACCCCTAAGTCAGTTAAGAACATTGCAAGAGAACTATACGAGGTCAATCATATCGACCATGACGTATTAAATTTTAAACCTTCAAACTTAGAATGGACTACTGCAATTCAGAATGTCCAAAAATACCATCAGCATAGGATTAGGACACAATAATGACACTACAAGAAAGCATTGCAAACTTTCGTGAACCCGTTTATGTGCGGGTTCAACGAAGTGCAGAAACTTACAATGCTACAGCAACCTACGTTCAACGTAGGCTGGCTGAGCTTGTTAAAGAATACCATAGTAATAAAAATGATCAGCAAACTCTGCGACTAATTCGTGATGATATCGACAATGCGCTACGTAGGTATCACGAATATTGCATCAAGCAAAACTTTGGTGCCCATTACATTGACCCTGACCTAGAAGGTAACGGTATATTTGAACATATGGTACCAAACAGTACTGTGCGCGATATGCTAATACACGGTATAATCACAGCAGGTCAGGCCTGCAATATGCCCACTTGCAAACTCAGCAAATCTAGAGATGACTTACTACGAGAAAAAGGTTGGGCTAGCCGCACGCCAGATATCTATAACTTTTGGGTACGTTACACTAATTGCTTTGATACTGCGGGTTTCGCGACACACGACGGTACTGAAATTAATACAGTAGGCTGGACACTAGACAAGCACTTTAGTTATTTCAATGTACTATAAAGTAACCAAGCTCAACAAACGTAACACATGGTATCAGCATTTTAGCCATCGTGTTGAGATAAAGCGTCATTATAATGACCGGAAACTTTACGAGCATACTACTAACTTTATAATGCTACGTCAATGGTGCTGGGATAACTTTGGCCCTAGTGTTGAAACCATGTACTGGGAACAGCTACAAGTTACAGATCAGGCACATTTAGCTAACGATAAGTGGGCTTGGTATGTAAATACCCACGACGGATACAGAACTTTTCTGTATTTCGCTGACGAAACAGCATTATTCTTTTTCAAGCTCAATTGGCCCGCGTTATATAAGCATTAAACTGATAAATAGTTGTAACAGGAGCGAGTTATGACTATTGCAGTTAAAATGCTAAATGATCACATTAAGAAGATATCAGAGACCAATACTCTCTTGGATATGCTTCTTGAGTTTGAAAAAGTACTAGATACCACCGATATATATGCATACAAAAATTGGATCAAAGGCGAAGTCTTAGAAGGTCCAAAGTTAGGCCGTCATTGGGTCACAGTAAAACTAATGTACCCATATGAAAGCATGCCTGATCCCGATGGCGCAAAGCGTCTCATGTCTCGAGACTGCATGGTTAAGTACTCTAAGGATACATTAATCACTCCTGTAAACGTTAGCAGTTACGATGATATCACCTTAGAAACAAGACCTGATGGCAGTACACGCTATAAAGCTAAAACCAAAAGCGAACCAGTCTGGGTAGTTGAAGTACGTATGCCACGTCGTTATGTTGATGAATTTGCCAACGATGTTGTTGAAGCAGACGAAGATTCATATGTTGATACTGAAAGCCTAAACGCTGAAAACGAAATACAAAATCAACAAGCAAATACCACCGATGCTAATGCACAAGGGGGCTTATAATGAGTTTACGTGAAGGCGATCTTAACGATACAGTGTTAAGCAAAATCAGCATTGACGAGTTTGAACCCAAGACTGGTGATGCTAAGGATGTAATGGTACTTGGCTTTTATGTAAGTCAGAACAGTGCCGCAGAAGATTTATATCACTTTTTAAGTGGTAGTCTACAAGAAACTCGCGATGTTGAAGTATCACCAAATCCAAACGAGGATGACTATTACATGGTTTTTGCGGAAATTGATCGCAACGAAAACACTATTGGTCTAATACAACAGCTATTACGCGATACAGAACGTGTAGCAGGTAAACTTAACTGGAAGGCAAAGACTTATCTAAACGATGATTATTTGTCGTTAGATGAACAAGAAATTTATCAGTATATTATTACAGATCCTGACAAATATGTAACACGCGAAGAGTTTGAAGCTAACCGTGCCGCAGAAGAAACAGCTCGTGTCGAAGAAGAAAAACGTCTTGCTGAAGAAGCTGAAGCGGCAAATAACAGTAACAGCATCTTAGAATTTTTGAAACCCACAAACCTTCTTCAAGCTGGCATCAATGACGGTAAATTACATATACAGGACAAATTTAATACAGTATCATTAGCAGTGGTAAACTTTGGCGAAGGCCAAAAGATCATGTCTGAACTAGGCATCAACGAAAGTGCAATTAAAGCAGACTTTGATCGTACACTGTTTGGTAAATTAAAAAGTATGTTAGGTGAAATGGTAGCATTACCAATCGATCAATACATTGTAATTTACAATCCTCGCGACCAACAAAACGTTCTTGTAACACAAGCACTCTAAGGATACTATGCAACACTAATACAGGACAATTATTATGATGTGGATCTTCTTTTGGATAATAGGTAAAATACCAGCAACGTTTTGGATGATCCTCAGCATAGTAGGTGTAGCTATGTATTTTGCATCCGGCATCCTAAGCCGACTTCCAGCATTTAAAACTTATACCTGGGCACTTAAACCATTTAGTGTATTTGTTGCTGTTTTTGGAATTTATATGTATGGTGGTGCAAGTATTAACGATCACTATCAAAAACTAATCAAAGAGTACGAAGAAAAAATTGCTGTAGCTGAACAAAAAAGCGCGGCAGTTAATACTGTAATTGAAGAACGACTGGTAACACAAAACAAATATATCAAAGATACGCAAATAGTGTATCAAGATAAAATTATCGAAGTGGCCAAGGAAGTTGATGGTCAGTGTAAAGTTAATCCAAAGATAATTGAAATACTCAATGAAGCTTCAGAAAATCCTTTAGCAAAATTTAAAGTTGAAGTGAACCGTGCGGCAGGAGAAAAAAATGAAAAATAAAATTATTTTATTGTCGTTGATACTGCTATCAGGTTGTGCTACTTCGGTTCCAGTTGCCATGAAATTTCCAGGTGCTCCAGAACAGTTGCTAACTACATGTGCAGAACTAGAAAAAATCCCACCAACTGAAGAACAATTAAGTGAACTGGCAAAAGTTGTAACTAAAAACTACAGTCATTATCACGAATGTAGAGCCAAAGTTGATGCATGGATTGACTGGTATAAAAAGCAAAAAGAAATACACGACTCGGTCATTAAGTAAGGAAATGCAATGAAACTTTGGTTTTTTGAATTGTTTGAACAAAAAGCAGCCAACCAACTCAAGTACATGTTTATGGATACCCAAAGGTTGATTTCTGAATCAGAGAACGAAATTGCCAAATGGCAAGTGCTAATCGAAAACGAAAAAAAGTTTTTAACCAAGCTCACTGCAAAAGCACAAAACATCGCATTGGAACGTGCTAAACTTGCAAAACAAGAGTCCGAAGAGCGTATTAAAGAAATTGCTAAGGCCAATCAAATTGCTCAAAGGTACAGACGCTGATAATTCGTTAATTATACAGTATTTTTGCCTTGACTAATGTTGTATTGTGCTGTATAATAAGATATGGATTATTATCGTACGCTGGGTGTTCCAGCAACAGCTTCAGCAGAAGATATTAAAAAAGCATATCGTAAACTTGCGATGTTACATCATCCTGACCGCGGCGGTGATACAGAAAAGTTTAAAGAAATATCAGAAGCCTACGATGTATTAAGTGACGATAATAAAAAACGTCAGTATGACAACAAATCTTGGGGTCAGTGGAATCGAGAAGACGCCCCTGATCCATTTAGTCAAGCAAGTCCATATTTTGGTGACTTTGCAAATATATTCCGAGAGCGCAGTGAAGCATTTAGAGATAAAATGCAAGCCCAAAGAAACCCAGACGGAATTGTAGATACTACAATTACACTGGCGCAAGCATATACTGGATCAGATCTTAACATCAACGTTGGCTATGCAAATGAAATAGTAACTATTCCGGCAGGTGTTAGAGACGGCGCCAAAATACGACTAAAAGGCAAAGGTCCTGCACGAATACGATCTGCTCCTCCCGGTGATTTAATCATAAGAATTAACATTGATTACCCAAAGGATGTTGCTCGCGATCAAGACGATTTGTACATACGATTAGATGTAGATGCTATTAGTGCAATGATTGGTACTAATTTAGAATTTGAACATGTCAGTGGAAAACTGTTAAGCATAAAAATACCACAAGGTGTAAGCCCAGGATCAAAGCTAAGACTAGCAGGGTGGGGTATGCCTAATCCACAAACAAGACAACCAGGTAACTTGTACGCATTGATACAATTAACAGTGCCAAAAGTAACAGACCCAAAACACATAGACTTATTAAATATCATTAGTAGAGAGGTTAATAAAAAACAATGAGTTCAAACAAACCGTTGGAAAAAATTATTCAGAACGCGGCAAACTATGCTACAAATAAAGGGCACGAATATGTTTGTATAGAGCATTTGACGTTAGCTTTACTAGAAACACCAGAGCTAGAAACACTCTGCGAAGAACTTAAGATTGACATTGATCAACTTAAACAAGACATACAAACATACTTAGAAAATAATGATTACAATGGTCTTGCTAGCAACAATGGTGTAAAAGGCTCTCCTAAAAAAACTTCTGGAGTTGATAGAGTATTTCAACGTGGTCTTGCGCAAGTTCTTTTTGCAAACAGAGACCAGTTTACACCTGTTGATTTATTAATCAGTATTTTACACGAAGATAACTGTCACGGTAAGTATTTTTGCGAAATGAATGGTCTCACTAGACAGGCTGTTATTGAACACGTTGATGCAAAAACACGTCGCGAAGAGAACAAAGAACTCATCGAAGAATATACAGTTAACCTTAATCAAGAAGCGGTTAACAGTAAGATTGATCCGCTTATTGGTAGAACCGAAGAAGTTAGTGATTTAATTCATATTCTTGCTCGTCGTAAGAAAAATAATTGTGTGCTAGTTGGCGAACCTGGTACAGGTAAAACTGCTATTGCCGAGGGCCTTGCTAAGAAAATTGTAGAAGGCGATGTCCCAAGCGCACTTAAAAATAAAGTTGTTTACAGTCTAGACATTGGTAAGTTGCTAGCTGGTACAAGATACCGTGGTGACTTTGAGGAACGTATCAAGGGCTTGTTAGACACATTAAGTAACAACCCAAATGCAATTTTGTTTATTGACGAAATTCACATGATTATGGGTGCAGGCAGTGCTGGTGGTAGCAGTGTTGACGTTGCTAACTTAATCAAGCCTGTTCTAGGCAAAGGCAAGTTGTTGACCATTGGTGCAACTACACCCGATGAGTTTGCAGATAGCTTTGAAAAGGACCGTGCATTGATGCGTCGATTTGCACGTCTAGACATTGAACAGACTGATGTTGCTAGTACAAAACTTATTGTTAAAGGACTCAAACAACACTACGAAGATTTCCACAGCGTTGAATATGATGATGCGCTATTGGAAAAGAGTGTTGATTTAACAGACAGGTATATCAAGACACGATATTTCCCAGATAAGGCACTGGATGTAATTGATGCTGCCGGGGCAACAGTTAAGTTGCGTGGTGACAAAACTGTAACTATCAAGGATATCGTTACTGTTATTGCAAAGACTAGTAAGATTGGTGTTGATGTTATTGACACAGAAAGTACAACGGGCTACAAGAATCTAGATGGTAGAATCAAGTCAACAGTGTACGGACAAGACAATGCAGTTGATAAGATTGTAGAAGCTATTCTTGTTAGCAAGAGCGGATTGCGCGAACCAAACAAACCAATTGGCAGTTTCTTGTTTGTGGGACCAACAGGTACAGGTAAAACAGAAACAGCACGTTCACTGGCTAACGAATTACAAGCCAAGCTGGTTAAGTTTGATATGAGTGAATATCAGGAGCGTCACAGTGTAGCAAAGTTAATAGGTGCACCTCCAGGATATGTTGGCCATGCTGAAGGTAAAATGGGTCAAGGTCAATTGTTGGCCGCAGTCGAAGATACCCCTAACTGTGTTCTACTACTAGACGAAGTTGAAAAGGCAGCACCAGAAGTACTACAAGTTTTACTACAAGTAATGGATGATGGTCGCTTAACAGGTAGTACAGGTAAAACAGTTGACTTTACCAATGTCATTCTTATCATGACGTCAAACTTAGGTGCCGCAAATGCTGAACGACGCAAGATTGGTTTTGGTGACGGTGCAAAAGCAGGAGAAATCAACAAGGCAGTTGAAAGTTTCTTTACACCGGAATTCCGTAACAGACTTGACGCAGTGGTTGAGTTCAGCAAGTTAGACAAGACCATGATGGTTAAGATTGTTGATAGGCTTGTACAAGATACAAATAATCTGTTGTCCAACAACGATAGTACAGTACGTATTCAAATCACAGATATTACAAGAACTCAGTTAGCCGAAGACGGCTACGAACCCAGCATGGGTGCAAGACCACTCAAGCGTGTGTTTGAAGAGAAAATTAAAAAGCCGTTGAGCCGTAAGATTTTGTTTGAAGATTTGAAAGACTGCACAATCACAGTAGACTATATCGACGATGAATACAGATTTACACTATAGCGTTGAGACGCTGGATAAATTAGATCCAACATACAAGAATTTTTTAGTACCTAGCGATAAAATTTATTACGGCAAATATGCTTACAAAGTAACTTTTGTTACACCGTCAGTGTTGCCCCCTGATATTGAATTTGAGCTAGGTCCAAAGAACAGCACACGGACACTTGAAAAACATTTCCGTGATAAACTATATCAATATGTCGGTGCGCCCAGAGCACAGGATGACTCAAACCGACCTGAGCACATCGAAGATAAAGTTATTGCTAGACAGAAGCATACAAAGCCATTGTGTAAGCAATTTGTATACTTTCGTTCTTTAAATGATCTTAATAAGATTATTGTTGAATTCAAGGATTCAATTGAATCCATTGAAGGTCCTATCTCACAAACACATCTAGATTTGTTGTTGTCTAAACAATTCCGTTGCGAGGTAAGAAACAATCTTTGGTACAAAAAATATGATTACAAAGTATATATGTTTTTACCGTATAGAACAGCATACAGTTACACCAAAGATCAAAAGAAAACTGAGATCAGAGAAATTTATGATTTCTTAAAAGAGAACTTACCCGATGATTCGTTGAGAGTTACAAACATGGGAGTTATGCACATGGGGAATTATCAATATAACTCCTCAAACAGTTTGGATTTTTACAGTAAATCAGAACAGTTCGACACCATATATCCATTTATATCAATGATGTTCAACAACTGGCGCATGGTAGTAACTAAAGCCTACATAAAGTGATAAATACTTGTGATTAAAGTTCACAAGGGGTCACAAGTATGGCTAAAATTATCGAAGACGTAATAATCGTCAAATTCAGCAAAATTGTCAAAGATGACGATGCTGATTCAGCGGCTATTGCTAATCAAGACATTCAAAACACACTGGAGCAAGTTGCACAAGAACTTGTGGGCGAGTCTGTTATTGTCGAAGCAGAGAGACCATAATATGTCAGTCAATCGTCGTAGCGTACATATTTTAGGTGCCACCGGCACAGAAATGAACAAGTATAGCGAAGCTGTTAAAGGCGATAGCTATTACGGGTTCACTGACGGTCTTCACACATTTCAAGTATCGTATTACGAATATGTTGGAAGATTTAGGATTCAGGCAACTTTAAGTTTGTCCCCAACTGAAACTGATTGGTTTGATCTTATCCCAGATACCATCAGTGGCACAGCCTTTAATGAAAGTGGATATGTGCAATTTAACGCTAATGAACCAGCATCTGGTAGCGAAGCATATACCATACAAGGTAACTTTTCATATTTAAGAGTGTATGTCGACCGAGAACACGTAGGTGATGGTGAAACCTACGATGAATCTTTTGGACAAGTAAGCCGTGTAATCCTATCAAGCTAAAGTGATAAATAGTTGTTATAACTAGCACTAGAGCTTGTAGGACCAAAAATGGCGAATACATTCATTGATTTAAACGATACACCTTCAGATTACAGCGGACAAGGGTTAAAATATGTTCGTGTTGGTGGTACTGAAGACCAACTAATTTTTGTAAATCCAGTTTTAAATGATCTGGACGATATCCAAGCGGATGGCGCATACCTACCACAGTCTGGCCAGGGATTAATTTATAGCGCGGCAGCAGGTAAATGGCGCCCAGGCACATTAGATGTTTACAGCGCAGGCGACGGCCTTAATAAGACTAGTTTAACCTTAAATGTTGTTGCTGGTTTAAATGGTGGCCTTACTGCTAACTCTAACGGGCTATTCATTACCCCAATATCAAACGTTGCAGGCACTTGGGGCAATGCAACATCTATTCCTGTTATTACAGTTAATAACAAGGGACAAGTTACTAGTGTAACAACCACGTCAGCAAGCGTACAAACTGCCGCACAACTGAGTGCAGACTATGTAGGCAATGTCTTAGGCACAACCGGGCAGATCAGAGTAACTGGTGGTACTGGTAATAAATCAAATGCTGTAATCAATCTGGTTGCTACTGGTGTAAGCGCAAGTACATATGGTAATGCAACACATGTACCACGTATCACTGTTGATACATATGGACGTATCCAAAACGTAGATTTAATTTCTATAACCGGCGCTGGCGGAGGAGGAGGCGGAAGTAGTCTTACATTCTCGACCATTGCAGTCCCAGGACAAACATCTGTTGCGGCGGATTCAACTGCTGACACATTAACAATAACTGGTACTAACGGTATTACTGTTTCAACTACAGCTAATACAGATACAATTACCTTTAGTGCAAATTCGAGGGCAATAGCATCATCAATCAGCATTAGTGATTTGTCCGATATTGTTACTACCGGTATTGCAAATGGTCAAGCACTATTATGGAATGCCGCTAATAGTAAATTTGTACCCGGGGCAGTAAGTGTATCTTCACTTGCTAATAGTGGTGTTACTGCTGGCACATATGGCGGTACTGATACATTTGCACAGATTATAGTCGACGAAAAAGGTCGTGTTACTAGTGCTAGTAACGTATCATTAGCAAATACCGGTGTAACAGCAGGTGTTTATGGTAACGCTCAGGTTGTTCCTCAAATCACCATTGACTCCAAAGGACGCATCACAAGCGCAACAAATGTAAGTTTAGCCACTGGCGTAACAGCAGGCACATATGGTAACGCTACATATATTCCAAGATTTACAGTTGATGCTAGTGGTAGAATTACAAGTGTACTAAGTATTGCAACATCGGGATTCATTCAGACATTAAGTTGGAACTCTACAACATCAAATTTGGCTTTAAGCAAGTCTAATAATGTTGATCTAAGCGCACTTAAAAACCAAGATGCGTTTACTATCTTTAACGTTGGTGGTACAATTGTGGCCGCAGATCAAGCGTCGGATACAATTAATCTTGTTGCCGGTACAGGTATTTCTTTATCAGCCAATACAACCACCGATACAATTACAATTAGTGCCACTGGTGGTGGTGGCGGTGGAGGTATTGAGTTAACTGATCTAAGTGTAACTACAAACAGTGCCAGTGGAAACGGATCATTAAGCTATAATAACAGTGCAGGTGTGTTTACATTTACGCCAACTGCACCACAAACATTAAGTATGACTGGTAATGTTATCAGCATTACTAGAGGCAATAACGTTGATATCACAAGTGCACTTGCAAGCGTAGCAGGAAATTATAGTGACAGCAATGTTGCCGCATACCTAAGTACAAATAGTTATGCCACACAATCTTATGTGAATACAGCCAACACCAACATGAAATCTTATGTTGATGCTGGCCTTGCCAATAGTTCTGGTAATTATGGCGATAGTAATGTTGCCACCTACCTATCAACAAATAGTTATGCTACTCAAACATTTGTAACAACTCAAATTAACAATGTAGTTAATGGTGCTGTTACTGCACTAGATACACTGAACGAACTAGCAACAGCATTAGGTAACGATTCAAGTTTTGCCGCATCAGTTACATCAACTCTTGCAGGCAAAGCAAATACAAATGCACTAGCAACAGTGGCATTCACTGGTAGCTATGCAAACCTAACAAACAAACCAGTTATTTCATTAAGTGGCAGTAACTTAACTCTTGATAGCACAACATTAGACCTTAGTGGTTTAGGTGCACAAGGTCCACAGGGTAATACAGGTAATACTGGCGTAAGCGTAACAGCTGGTGCTGTAAATATAAGCGGTAACTTAATTTTAACCCTAAGCAATACTTCAACCGTTGATGTAGGTAATGTTCGAGGCGCTGATGGCACTAACGGTACTAACGGTACTAACGGTACTAACGGCGTTGGGGTATCAACAGCTAGTGTAGTTGGCAGTAACTTAATTATTACATTAAGCAATACTTCAACAGTTGACGCTGGTAATGTTCGTGGCGCACAAGGTCCACAAGGTTTAGCAGGTGACGGCAATGCCGGTATTGCTAATGCTACAGTAGCAGGCAACAATAATCTAATTATTGGTCTTGTTAACGGTACTTACATCAATGCCGGTAACGTTAAAGGTTCACAAGGTGAACAAGGTAATGCCGGTGTAGGTATTACCAGTGTTTCTCTTGTAAGCAGTAATCTTGTTTTAACCTACAGCAATACATCAACTCAAGACATTGGTAATATTCAAGGTCCGGCAGGTAGTGCAGGCACCAACGGTGTAAGCGTTTCAACGGCAACTGTGAACGGTAGTGGTAACTTAATTATTACATTAAGCAATGCTTCAACTGTTGACGCAGGTAATGTACGTGGTGCTAACGGTACTAATGGTGCCGCAGGTATTCAACTTGCAAACCTAAGTGTAACATCAAATAGTCCTAGCGGAAATGGTTCATTAAGTTATAATAATACAACAGGTGTGTTCTCGTTCACTCCTGCTGCAGGTTTAACAGCCACTGGCGTAAGTGCAGGCACATACGGTAATGCCACAACTATTCCACAAGTCACTGTTGATGCGTATGGTAGAATCACAAGTGTAACAGGCGTTGCATTATCAGAAACAGGTGATATCAGTGGCGTTACAGCAGGCACAGGATTAAGCGGCGGCGGAACTAGCGGTACAGTAACATTGAGTTTAGGCACAAGCGGTGTCACAGCAGGCACATACGGCAATGCAACTACAATGCCTCAATTTACTGTTGACACATATGGTAGAATCACAGGCGTAAGCAATATAGCAATCAGCGCAGGCGGCGGTGGTTCTGGTGACATTGAAGGTGTAACAGCTGGTGCTGGTTTAACCGATGGTGGTACAACTGGCACAGTTACACTAAACGTTGGTGCTGGTGCAGGTATTACTGTTAACGCTGATAATGTTGCGTTAACAAGCGGTGTAATTACAACAGGTGCAAAAACATATGGTAGTGCTACATTAGTACCACAGATCACTGTTGACACATATGGTCGTGTTACAAGCATTAGTAACGTCTCAGTAAGTGGAGGCGGCGGTGGCTCAGGTGCAACTATTCAACGATTCAAGTTGAACTACAATACATCAGGCCAGCTGGCAAACACAACAAGTTTAACCAGCGGTATTAGCAGTGTGTCTATTGACAGTGCCGCCGGCGGTGATATTACTATTACTTTTGACAGTGGTTTTAAATATCCACCATCATCGATTATGCTTTATGGTTATGTGTATGCCAGCAACAAATATGTTGTTTCAAATCTAGAAACCACGATGGGATTACGTGAAGTGCCAGGCGGTGGCTCAGCAGGGTCGCCTACTATGTTTGACGGTTCTACTACACCAGTAACATTAAAGTTACGTTTGAGAGAAACCGAGACAGGTGCAAGCAGAAGCTTTGGTACAGCTACACATGCTTGGATACAGATGACAATGTATGATTAAGGATAAGTAATGGCGCTAATTAATTATAAATCTAGCCAGATAAAATTAAACGTTCCAAACAAAGTGTTGGCTGTTACTGTCACAGCTATCAACGGCGAAGAATATTGGGACTATGCCAACGGTTCTGGAGACCAATGGTATTCTGGCGCCACTGGAACTAAAAAATATTATCGCTGGGAAATGACTTTTACTGTTACATCGCAAAGTCATGGTTCTCACCTAACACGTGACGATTTTACATTCAATGGTTTAGACATAGTGGTTGGCGATTGGATAGCAGGTGCATCCAGCGGACAATGCTTAAAAATTGTAAGTATCAGTTCAAAAACAACAACATCAGTAACTTGTGTTGTTGAAGATTGGCTTCGTTACAATACATTCAAAAGTGCCACAGGTAATGGTGTCTTCAATATTGGCTCAGCAGTGGTCTTTAACTTAAACGAAATGGGTTTACCCATGTTGGATCCGTTGCCTGGAACTGTAAGCAGTGACTTCTATGCTACAGTAATGAGCCGCTTTCAATACTTAAATCCTCTACTAAATTATGTATTAGAACAGACATCGCATGGATTTAGCAAAGGAGATGTAGTTGTTGCTACGTCAACTGGTTTCGCTAAAGCAAACAATACAACAATGGCAAAGATGATCGGTGTTGTAGTTGAGCCGGGTCCGGGTCCAAACTTCTTCATGATTTCTCCAAATAATAGAATCATAGACTTTGAACCAAGCATTCCGGGAAGTAGAGGTGATTACATTTATGTTGACACCGACGGCGACTTGACTACAACCGATACAGGTAAGATAGCGTTCTTAAAGATTCAAGATGCTATTCCAACTGTACTAACTGGAACAGTTAACAATCCAACGGTACCTGCCGGGCACGAAGTTGTGTTTAACAGTTATACCACTACCTTTACAGGATCCGGTAATGTTAGTTTATCAAATATAGTTTCTCAGATCAATTCTAATACGTCAAATCATAAAGTAGTAGCCGCAACAATACCTACAGCAACAGAAGTAGAAGCGTACGGCCCAGATACAGTTTATGGTTTGATTGGTGGCTTTGTGCCATTTAGTGCATATATCAATTCTGGTAGCGGCAACACACTAATAAACTTTACGTCAAGTGGCAGTCAATATCCAGGAGTATCAACACCCGAAGATATGAAAATTGATATCGATGCTGCCGGTATACCAAATCTAACTGTTACTGCTACAGCCTCAACATTATCAATAACTGAAACAAATGGTAATGCTATTACTATTGCCAATGGCAATGCAGACACTAGCGGTTTTTACTTTGTTGGGCCAGCTAATATTTCTGGCCTACCTGCAAGTGTTTCTGCTTCCGGTGCATACAGACTAGAACTTACTCGCAATGATGGTGGAGAAATTCTAATCTACGAAGGCACAGAATATTTCCGTGTTAATACAGGAATTGCAAGTGGTCATACAGGCATGTATCCGCTAGCACTAAATGTTGAAGAAGGTATTAGAAGCGGTTCTACAAGAGTTGTAGCAAATATTGCCGCTCGCGATGCACTAACAGCACAGGTTGGCGATCAAGCCTATGTTCTCGACGCTGGCAACAGTGAATGGGCATTATATCTACACAATGGTAGCAGTTGGGTACAAATTTCTAACCAAGATAGCAGTACAGTTGATGCTAAAACACTAACAACCACATTCACATGTCCTGTAGTTGGTTTTGGTAACAGCACTAACCAAACTATTGGTAACATCAGTCAAGGTAGAAAAATTACTACAATCAGCGTTAGTGTTAACACAGCACTTAGTGGGCATACACAACCACCAAGTATTGAGGTGGGTACAGCCGCAAATGTTAGATTGTTTATGGCATCAACTACCAATGATTTAACAGATACAACCACCTTTTTCGTTAATCCTGAATATGTTTGGCCTGCCGGCGAAACAAACGAATTACAGCTACGTGCTCGCTTAAATCACTACGGCGCAACCACCGGGAATGTAACAGTCAAACTTACGTATATCTAATCTTTTGATAAATAACACTTATAAACGTAATGTTTATAAGAGCTCTATTTACGTAAATATTAGGAGATACACGAATGGCTGATATTAAAAACTTTGGTATCAAGGGTCTAGCAGCCGATGTGCAGATGGGTAAAAGCGGTGGTCGTTTAAAGTACGATTCTGCAAACAACCGTTTTGACTTTACACAGTCAAACGGATCAACGCTAGAAAATATCCGCGTTGGTAGTATCACAGCTGGCACATGGACTGCGACCGCGATTGGTACCCAATATGGCGGCTTAGGTGCCGACAACAGTAATGCCACAGGTATTACGAAATTCACAAACGGTAACGTTACAATTTCAGCGTTGGATCTGGCAGCTGATGTTGGTACAACCATACTACCAATTGCAAATGGTGGTACTGGTGCAAACACTGCTACCAGCGCAAGAACTAATTTAGAATTAGGCAATATTGCTGTAATGAATGATAGCAATGTTGCATTTACTGGCGGCACAATGGATGGTGTTGTAATTGGCAACACAACAGCAGCCGCGGCAAGTTTCACAACAGTTAGTGCAACAGGCAACATTACAACAACCGGTTGGTTTGTCGGTAACATTGCTGGTAGTTCCGCAACAGCAGATGCACTCAGCAGTGCAGTAACAATTAATATCAGCAGTGATGCTACTGGTACAGCAACATTTACTGCGGCCGGTGATCAAGCAAACATTGCGCTAACACTAGCAAACACTGCCGTAACAGCAGGTACATATGGTGATGCTACAAACATTCCACAATTTACTGTTGACAGTAAAGGCCGTGTTACCGCAGTAAGTAATATTGCAATTTCAACAAGTTTCAGTATCGCCGGCGATAACGGCAACACTGATGTTGTTAACGGCGGTGAAACACTAACAGTAGTTGGTGCAAGCGGTCAGATTGAAACAACAATCACTAACAACCAAATTGAAGTTGCTATCATTGATGGTGCAAGCATTGCTAACCTATCAGTAACTGGTACATTTACCAGCGATGACATCACATCTGCCGCAATTACAATTGATGGTGATGCAACAATTACAGGTAACTTGAATGTTCAAGGTACACAAACAATTGTTAACTCAACAACAGTAAGCACCGGTGATGCAGTTATTCGCGTTAACAGCGATGGTAACGTAGTCAATGCTGGTCTAGAAGCTAATATTGGTGGCAACATCAAGAGCTTTGTATATGATGTTGTAACAAACAAATGGTCACTAGGTACTGAAACTATCGTTGCTGGTGCGTTCGAAGGTAACGTAACTGGTAGCATTAACGGTAACGTAAGCGGTAATGCTGGCACAGCTACAGCACTTGAAACAGGTAGATATTTTGATGCAACCGGCGACGCCACTGCATCTCCAGTTAGTTTCGATGGCACAGCAAACGTAAGCCTAGCACTTACATTAGCTAACAGCGGTGTAACAGCAGGTACTTATGGTAATACCACAGCTATTCCAGTAGTAACAGTTGACCAAAAAGGTCGTGTTACAAGTATCACAACTAACTCAATTTCAACTAGCTTCACAGTTGCTGGCGACGCTGGCTCAAACAACACTGTCGAAGGTGGTGATACACTAAGCATTCTCGGTGGCGTTGGACTAACAACAACAATTGGTGTTGATAGTGTAACAGTTGATCTAGATAATACCGCAGTAACAGCAGGTACATACGGTGATGCTACAAATATTCCTCAGTTCACAGTTGATGCACAAGGTCGTATTACAGCGGCAAGCAATATTGCAATTGCAACAAGCTTCGATATTGCTGGCGATGTAGGTTCTAACGATACTATCAACGGTGGCGAAGTTCTATCATTTGACGGTACCACAGACCAGATTGAAACAACTATTGCAAATAACTCAGTTACATTTGCTCTAACACCGAACGTAACAATTACTGGTGCATTTGAAGCTGATTCACTAACTGATGGTGTACTAACAATTTCCGGTGGTAATATTGCTAGTGCAGTAAATGGCACATTTAGTGGTAACGTACAAGCCGGTACACTAACAGATGGCACAGCTACATTAACAGCTGGTTCATTGAGTGGTGCTATTGACGGCAACTTCAGTGGTAACATTACATTTGGTGGTTTAACAGATGGTTCAACATTGGTTACCGATTGGTCCACAGACGGCACATTTGCTACACCAAGCAACTCATCAGTGGCCACAACAGCCGCAGTTAAGACCTATGTTGACGCACAACTAGGTGCAACAACACTTGATATTGCAGGTGATTCTGGAACAGGTAATGTCGACCTAGATGGTCAAACATTAACAATTCAGGGCACAGCCAATGAAATCGAAACTAGTGCAAGTGGTCAAGCAATAACTATTGGTTTACCAGCTAACGTAACTGTAGGTAACGATCTAACAGTAACAAATAACTTAACTGTCACTGGTTCATTGCTTTCAAACGATATCACAGCCGCAGTGATTACAGCATCAGGTGATGTAACAATTACAGGTAACTTGACTGTACAAGGTACACAAACCGTTGTAGATTCAACAACAGTTCAAACCGCTGATGCGATCTTCCGTGTAAATAGCAATGGTACAACCGGTGCTAACGTAGGCTTTGAAGCTAACGTTGGTGGGGACATGAAACAGATTGTTTATACACCTTCTAATACATGGACCTTGGGTACAGAAGATCTAACACTAGGTGATCTATCAGCAGTTAATGGTACATTTACTGGTAACGTAAGTGCAACAGGTGACGTTGCGTTTGGTTCGCTAACAGATACAGGTAATAACATTTCTATTACTAAGTTTGTTAATGAAGCAGATGGCATTGCTAACAACGACAATGATACAACTATCCCAACAACAGCCGCAGTTATTGACTATGTTGCTAATAACTCCGGTGATGGCTTACTACTACGTAGCGCATTTACAGCTAACAGTAGTGCAACAAGCTTCACAGTTGGAAACGTTCCAAACGTAGGTGCAAGAACATACTACGCAGAAAAAGTTGTAATTAAAGTCGGCACAGCATTCAGCGGTGGTAGCTTCAATCATATCCTAGTCAAGGAAAATGGTGGTAGTGGTTCAACACTAGTAGCAGCCGATGATGCTGATGGTGCAACAGCAGGTACATACATTGTTGAGCTTGATGGTACTACAACATTAACTGGCGGTGCTGGCGTTGTTGTACAGTTCAAGCAGAGCGATGGTACAACCGCTGCCACAACTACAGCAGGTAGTATGACTGTAAGCGTACACTACAAGTATGTTTAATTAAACTCTCAGGGATGGGAAGTTAGGAAAGGGGCAGAAATGCCCCTTTCTTTTTGACTAACGTTTGAGTTGTAATTTATCAAATAACTCTGATATATCAATATTAGTTGGTGGGGTAGGATTGGTGATCTCTACTAATCTAACCAGTCTGCCGTGATTTTCAAAAACATCTTCGTACCACAACAGTTCAATCCGATCTTTAAATTTACTGTATACACGCAATAGATCGACTATGCCGTACATCAACTTGAAATAGTTTTTTTCAAACATTGTAACAGGTACATAAAAAGAATGTGCTATTGTTGATTCTTCATTGTATGCCATATCTATAGCAGTCTTTAAACATTCTGCTATGTTCATACTTTTTAGAATATTATCAAAGCTACGTCGATTAAACATATAAACTTTGTCAGACTTGTGTATCAATCGATTTAGTAACTCTTGTCCGTTTGGACGTTTCAGCACATCAGCAGGATGACATTTTACCACAGCCATTGGAACAGGCTTTTTATCATCAAACAAGTCAGCGCAGAACTTTTCTACAAATGCAGGATCGTGTTTGCTTTGGTCGCTAAACAGATCTCCATATAGTTCTAGCCTTGTATCCCTAGCAAGGTCTACACAGAATCTCGCTGATCCAGATCTATAATTTGCTAATACAAGATGCATTAATCACCTAGTGTAAAGTTATTGCACAACACCACAGTCTCAATCATGCTGTGATTAGGTGTGAATCCCCAAGGAATATGTGCAGGAAAGAAAACTATCTTATTTGGTTCGGGTGCAATGTAGTGCGTCATTTCTTGTGTGCTGTGAGGAGTGTTATGAAACTTTGAGCTGTGAAGATCCAAATACAAAGAACTTCCGTTTTCAACTGTTTGTAAAAATAAAACACTTTGATACCATCGTATCTTTTCAACACTCTGCGGCACCATGCCCCCAGGCTTGATACCCGATAACCACATGTCAGGTATTTCTAATTTTCGTTCTTTGTTTTTTATTCTGAATTGACTGACAGCATTATCAAAAAATAAACCACCTACATACTGGCTTGCCTTAACAATGTTCTTACCAATTTGATTTTTCCTAGCATGCTTGTTAGTAGTCCACCCAAAAACAGTATCAGCGTAGTTTCCTGTTTCCTTGGCTGTTTCTACATCAGCTAGAATTGATCTGATGATGTCGGGTGTTAACTGCACTTGGCCTTCAAAGACCCATTCAGGAAAAACCGGATAACTGCTGAGTGTTGTTGTTATTTTCATATAAAATCCCGTTGACTTGTTATTTAATATGTTGTATACTAGTTAGAGTAAGGATTTGGATAAACCTATGGATAAAACAATTGTTAAAATTTCAGGAATCTTGTTTTTAATTATCACTGGTTTTACTGCTGGTTCTTTTTATACCATGCACAAACTCACCAGCGATGATTATCAAGAAGACATTGAACTGAAAAAAGAAAATACCCCTCTAAAAGAAATTAAGCGTTTATGCGAAAAAGGGGAAGTTATTACCCTTAATAAAAAGCATTATTTCTGCTTACCCATGCGTTAATGTTGTAAAAAAACAACAGCTAAATCAAGCATTTACGTACGGTTGACCTTTCTTTAATTTGTGTTATACTATAAGTAAGAAATAAGGAAATGTGATGATAAACCCAAATGTAGAAAAGTTAATTGCAGATTTTGCTAACATCTTAGACAAGGATCCGATGGATCAAAGCGAGGATACGCAATCTATTCTGCTTCGCTTCACACAGTCCCTAGCAACAGAATTAGGCGAAATTCTAGTAAAAAGCCCCTACAACGAAGGTACTCTTATGTACTTTGACGAAAAAATTGCTCGTTACGAAGTTAAAAAAGCAGTTGGGTTGTAAAAATACAACATTTACTGGTTGACAATCGTTCGAATTCTGCTATACTGTATATGTAGGATGAGAAATAAGGAGTGAAGAATGCTGTATACAATTGAAATTTACAAGACCGACAAGCGCACTAAGATGGGTCAGCGTCTGGTTGGCAAATACGATTACGATCGCAAGGATCGTGCTAGCATGGAGCGTGAAGTCCAAGCACTTTACCCTACTTACAAAACCAAAGACGGTTACATTTTCAACATCATTGAAACTATGGTGACCCGCACCAATGCAGTAAGCGGTAAGACGTTCCAGGAACGTTACGACACGCCCTACTACTGCTCACCTAGTTCTGAATCTTATTGGAGCATGTGAGCATGACTAAGATTGTATATAATGCCTGTTATGGTGGTTTCAGTCTTTCCGATGAGGCTATCATGCGTTATGCCGAAATTAAAGGCATCAAACTGTATTCCTCTGTTAGTAAGTTTGGATTAACTAACTACTACCTTTGCACGCCAGATGAATACGAACGTATCCTTGCCGGAGAAAATAGCAAGCCGGTAGGACCGGGGCGTTATGCACGGTCAAACGAATTGTATTTTAGTGACCGCGATATTGACCGGACCGATCCTGTGTTAGCACAGGTTGTTGAGGAACTAGGTGATCGTGCTAATGGCTCGCATGCTAAGTTGCGAATTGAAGAACTTCCCGCAGGTACATTGTATCGTATTGATGAATATGATGGAATTGA
>JACCED010821927.1_pt1 | contig 21192 bp, 3 predicted proteins | sample 7455021 | NCBI WGS metagenome assembly JACCED01 (sample SAMN15323456, study PRJNA562643) | freshwater metagenome | isolation source: river surface water | place: USA:Blue River Watershed | collected 2017-08-19
ATGGTGAAACTGTTTATCTTTTCTATAAAGGAAATACCAAGATTGTAAAAGATGCCAAAGGAAATGTTTTAGCTTCTGGACCAAGAACAGATAAGACTTCTTTTGAACAGTACGGTTCTCAGAACATCAACCAGATCCTTGCGCAGAATCCTAACGTAAAATATACCAACACCAACTTTGGAACATTTGGACGTCAGCCTAACGTAAAAGGAACAGGTATCTACCTTTCTTCTGGAAATGCACAGGCGCGTTCTAACAATGACCTTTCTCCAGAAGAATGGCAGGACTTCAAAGACCGCCATGGTGACTGGATTGAAAAAGAATATCCAGGTGGATTTGCCAAGTATCAGCAAGACCTTCGCAGTAGTCGTCAAACAGGTGATGCAGCTGCGGCATGGTTCCAGGACAAAGTGAACGAAAAATCCATGAAGGAATTTGGCGTTCCTTATTTTGCTCCACTTAATGGTAAAGAAGATAACCCATACAAACGAGACAGCAAATTTGGCCAGGTAACTTACTCTGTGCCACGCTTCTTTGAAATGGGAACTCCTCCTGAAACACCACCAGAAACACCTCCAGGTAAACAAGCATATTTCTGTGTAGAGTACACAGATGGTACTAAGAATGTGGTAGCTGTTTCTTACAAAGAAGGAGAACAGCCTGTTGCACCATCTGGTGACAATGTTAAGACTGTTTCTTCTGCTTATGCCGATAAAGGTTCAGCAGATGGAGCATGTGTGTCTGCACCTCCAGGAACTCCTCCACCACCAATGAAAAAACCTGATGGTCCATGGTGGTTACAGGATATTGTAAACTTTGCAGGTGCCATGACTGATGAAGCAAAAATGTTTGCTCCAACTCAAGGTAAAGTAGATTTACAAAATTCAGGATATGACCTTTTAGATCCTACACGTCAGATTGCAAACATCCAGGAAAACGATGCGCGCACTCAACAACAGATTGAGAACAGCGTTGACGGAAACGTAGGACTTGCAACAAGACTTGGTGCCACAGGTGAATCAATCGGTCACAGCGCAAACATCTTGGGCCAGTATGAAAATGCCAACATTGGTATTGTCAACAATGCCTACGACAGAAACGCACAGATCACTAACCAGGAGATTGGTACTAACGAGGCAGGTCGTGTGAAATACAATGAAGACATTGCTACTGCCTACCAGCAAAAGATGAATGCTGACAACAAAGTTAAATGGCGTCAGATTGCAGCGTTCAACAATGGTACTACCAACTGGTTCCGTAAAAAACAAACTGAGCAGGTCTTGTTCCCAGAAGTATTTATCAACCCTATCAGTGGTGATGTCAATGTAACTCCTGGATTCTCTAACAGAGATATCCTGGGACCAGACACTTATGTCAATCCAATGACTGGTCAAAAAGGTTCTACTGCAGGAGCTTATACACCAGACCAGGTGAATGCTGCATGGAAACAGTATTATGACCAGGCTCTTCCAGTAAGAGGAGAAGAAAGTGCTCGCAGGTATGCAGATGAAATGACCAAAACAATGATGACATCTACATCAAGAGGAGCTGCTCCAGACTGGAGACAAAGCTATATGAACGCCTCTGCAGCCGGCATGACATTACCAGCCCAGGCATTTGGTGGAGAGTTTGAACTTCCTTGGGAGGAGATTTAAGAAAATAAAGAAGCAGATACATGGCAACGTTTATAAAAGGAATGTCAGATGACTTTGGGGCTATACAGCTGTACAAACCCGACTATGGGTTCCTGACACAAGTGTATGGTACCAAGCAGGCTGAATATGACCGTGGGTTTAACATGGTCAAAAGCCTGTACAACTCTGTACTCAATAGCGCTATCACCAACCAGGATAACCAGAACTTTCGCTCTGAGGCATTTAAGAAATTGCAAAGTGCATTGAAAAGTGTAAGTGCGACAGATCTGTCCAATCCTACAAACATCATGCGTGCGCAAAGTCTGATCAGTCCTATTAGCCAGGATGCTGATCTGGCTTATGACATGGCGGTTACACGCTATCACCAAAAGCAAAAACAAATCATGGAGCAGTACAAAAACTCTACTGATCCAAAGATGCGTGCCATGTACAATGACTATTCAAAGATGGACATTGCATTTGCTGAGGATGATCTTCGCCAGGCTAAACGTGGTGACGGATCTATTCAGTCTGTACAACCACGTGACTTTGTTCCGTTTGAAGATACCATGGAGTATTTGCGCAAAGCTGCAAAAGACCAGGGGTTAGAGATCAAACAGGCAGGTCCTGATGGTAACGGATACATCATTGAGCGTGTAAACGGAGAAGGTGCCATTCCAATTTTTACTGACTGGGCCAAGGCTCAGATGGGTAACCGCTTTGACCGTCAGTTCCAGGTAATGGGACGCGTGCAGGCAGAAAGTGCTATACGCAATGAGATGCAGCAAAGTGGTGTTTCCCGTCAACAGGCTATTGACAAGCTTAGTCAGCAATTACTTCCTACAGTCAATGAGCGTGAAGCTACCGCCGGAATTCAAGCAGACAAAGAATATCAGCGTCTTGACAATGAAGTAAAAACATTTGAAAAGTTATATCCTAATGGGTTTCCACCAGACAAGCCTTCTGTAAAAGAAGAATATACTCGTATGGTGCAAGAACGTGACGCTTACAGAGATAAGCTGGAAGGTCACCAGAGTGAAGTAGGAAGAATGCAAGAGGAAGGACCAGCTTATGTAGCTTCTAACCTTTACAGCATTTTTACCAAAGAAGCTTTGAACCAGACAGCCTTAAGCTTTGGAGCTTCTGCCGCTACTGCACACCAGAGCATTGAGTACCGTCCGGATACAACATGGGCCACCAAACAAAATATTGCTATGCAACAAGCACGTCTTGCATGGGATAAGGAAAAACATGCTCAGGATATGGCATGGGATAAGTACAAGTTTGAGGTCAATACTGAGCTAAAGATTGCGGGCATGAAAGCTGACGGCAAACTTCCTTCAGAACAATACCTCGGCCCTGGTACTTCTCAAGGCAGAGGTACAGATGTCCTTTCTGCAGCTTTTAACGAGAACCGTCAGAAGACACACAATGCTGCATTCAACGCAGACAATGGCTTGATGAAACTGGTACTAGGTGGTGATGACCGCGCTTACTCTGAAGTGTATAATGTGATCTCTAAGATGGAGCGTATGGCTGCAGGCCAGAAAGTCCAGCTTACAGACAATGACATGAAGGTGTTACAAGGCTATGGTTCCAAAGTAGGTATTCGTATCAAGGCACCTGGATCCGCTGCTGGAGCTAACGGAGTACTGGATGCACTTGCATCTTACACATACCGTGCAGCTTCCAACCAGTTAAAAGTTTATTCTAAAGCACAGAAGACTGGTGCTGCCCGCAAATACTATGAGGCATTTGATCAGGCTGCAGACGCATTCTATAACCTGGATCTTGAGCGTAAAACGCTTACTCAGAACATGGCACGTCTTAACAAAGAAATGCTTAATCCTGATGGATCCTTTAAACCACTATACAAAGGTGCGATAAAACGTGGTCGTCTTGGAAACGGCATGTATGACATTGATCTTACAAACATTTCTGATGCAGCTGCTGCTCGTTTGAACAGCATGCTTGGTTCTGAGTTTACAGCTCGTGCTAATTCATCTACCAGCAACTATTCATTCAGCAAACCTTCAGCTGCAGAGTTAGATATCTTGTTAAAGAACCCTTACGGTCCTAGCACACTTACAACATCAGAAGGCGCAAACCTTAATATTAAGGCTTTGCAGGACATGAACTACAGTGATCTATCCAAATTGTTTGGTAACCAGATGAAAGTGTTCTATGATGACAAGAAAAAACAAATGAAAATTGAGCTGAACGTGTCTCAAGTTGCAGGCATGGAAAAGAAGCTTGGTTACAAAGGAACACAGTCAGTATACCTTACTCTTCCTTACCAGACTATCAGTTCAAGCCGTGGTGCATTATCACGCTTTGAAAAATACATTACGCCTAACCAGGTGCCTAATCAGTCACTGGGTATGCTTGCACCATTTATGACAGATCCTCGCGCAAATACACGCGGGTTGAGTTATCACGCTGCATCAGGCTTTGACTACACCGTACAAGGTGTGGTAGGAGCTGATGGAAGTAATCAGTTATTGTTTGCTTACACAATGGTTGATCCGACTACTGGTAGAAAAGTTAACCAGAGTATGAGAATTCCGTTCACTCCTGGTGATGTGAATTCACTGATCAAAGCACGTGATATCATCAACGGCACCCAAAAGCAATACATAGACGCAAGAAGTAAGTACGAAGATTAAACCAACACCATGGCAGAACAAACCTTGGATAACAACTTTATGGATGCTGGAGATCCACCTGCTGGATCTTCTTCATTTTTAACAGACTTCAACCAGTCAGTGGGTAATATGGTGGCTAGTCAAAATCCACCTGAACAACCATTGTCTATATCAGAGCGACTTAACGCACCTGTTGGTCCCAAGTATGCGCTACCTGTATCTGATGACCAGATCAACATGTACCGCTACCAGGATGGGTTCAAAGAAGAAAGCTTCAATGCTTATGACCCTACCATGTACCAGAAGTTTGCGGATAAAGAAACCTGGAATACAGCACTGTCCAAAGGGTTTGATTCATTTGCCTATAAATTTGGTAATACCTTTTCAGATTACTGGAAAGGATATGGCCGTATGGCTGATGCACTCCTTTCATGGGACTGGGACAAGATGCGCCCGGATGAAGCTACCATGGCAGAGCAGTACTACAATGATCAGAAGGACATGTTCAAGAATTTTGTTTTTGAGCAGCCTGGGTCAGAAGATAGTTTGTTCTCTAAAAAATCCATCAGTGAACTAATTGGTAACACTGGTTTTGCACTTGGTACATTTGCAGGTCTTGGTATTGAGATTGCAGCAGATATTGCTATTACAGCTTTGACGGGTGGTGCCGGGGTTGTTTCTTTTGGAGCAACAGCTACACGTATTCTTGGAAAAGAGGTAGTAGAACAAGGAGTAAAGACTGCAGCCAAAAAAGCATTTAGTTTTTCTGACATGCTTGCTGACGTAGGTAAAGGATTCACTATGGCCAACCGTAGTGAAGATGAATTTACAGCGGCAGCTAAGATCATAAACCAGATGGATGAGGCATCCAAGATTGCCAACCCAACAGCGTCTGCGTCACGTACTGCATTAAATGCTACGTTTGACGTATTCTCCAGCAACCTGCTTAATGTAGCTAAATCCAAAAATTTTGCTGAAGGAGTCACCAACCTTGCCAAGTCTGTGCCTGTTTTGGGTACAGGAGTTCGCTATGCTGAAAAGTTTGGTATAGCTGCAAAAGGTGGCGCTAGTGGTGGTCAGTTGTTAGGTATTGGACTACAAGGTGTGCGCCGTATGGGTCAGGAACTTAACATGGCAGCTACTGAAGCAAGCTTTGAAGCAGTCACCAGTTATGGTGATACGCTGGATAAACAAGTTCAGGAGTACAGAAACGCTCACAACGGAGAGCCGCCAAGCTCAGAAGAATTTGAACGCATGAAGATGCTGGCTAACAAAGCCAGTGCGTCTAACTATAATACCAACATGGCATTATTGCTGGCCACCAATAAACTGGAGTTTGGTAACTTGATGAACAAGTTCATCCCTGCCAACAAATACATGCTGGATGTAGCAGACAACCTATTGGTAGTAGAAGGTAAGGCTGGAGCAAAAGTATACCAAAAAGGTGCCATGGGTACTTTAGGTTTAGCAGGTGAAATAGCCAAAGACTTTGGAAAAAGAGAAGCTGCTTGGCAAATAGGTAAATCATTTTTACGTAACACTGCCCTTAAGTTTTCCGTAACAGAAGGTTTGCAAGAAAACCTCCAGGAAACATCTGCTGCTGGATGGAGAGACTACTACGCGTCTCAGTTTGACGGTACAGGTATGAGCATGGAAAATGCTTTTGGCAATGCGCTGGGAGAACAGTTTTCTAAGCAGGGTCTTAAGACCTTCCTTATGGGTGCTGTAACCGGTACGTTGATCTCAGGGCCTACGCGTCTTGCTGGTGTTGCTATTGACCAGGCACAACGTGCTGCTGTCAACAGAGAGTTCAGCAATAATCCAGAAATGAATCCTATTAAACAACAGGAAGCAAAACTGGATGATGATCTCAAGTTGATCAATACTGCACTTAAACAGGCTAACAACAAAAAATTTGACTCACGTCTTTTCAACTTTAACGCGCAATCAGATGCCGCCCAGGAACAAGCTTCTGCTGCTGCCAAAGGTGACCGTTACGGTTTTGAAAACGCAAGAGATAACGCTTTACTTGCAGCAGTAGTTGCAGCAAGAAACACCAATACCCAGGATGTACTTTACCGTGCTGTCCGTGATATGGGTATGGACATGACCAATGATGAATTCAAAGCATCATTTGGTTTTGATGTACAGGAAGCAGGATTTAATTCAGCTTCAGAGTTTACTCAGAATGTAGCCACTAAGATCAAAAAATATTCAGACACACTTGAAAAATTGACAAATGGTCTGAAGAGTAAACTGGCTAATCCTACAGACTTTGCCAACGGTTCACGCGCTCAATATGCAGCGTATGAAATGCGCCAGGTACAGGAGGATGCTATTCAGCTCATTGCGCTAAACCAACTTAAAGGTGACATGAGTGCAGAGCGTGCAAAGCAAGTAGCCCAGGACGTATTATCTGTTCCTGGTTTAAGCAGCTCTGCTGACTATGCCATTCGTGTTTTGACAACCCCTAAGTTCCTTGAAGGTGAGATGGGTAACCTGGAAGGTGAGATTCGCATCCTTAAAGAACAGATCAACCAGGAAGGTGTAGATGCTCAGACCAAAGCAGATCTGAAAGAACAACTACAGGATAAATACCAGGAACGTAAACTGTTGACTGATTGGTCCGGATACTGGCAGTCCCGCAAGGATGTTGTAGGTGAAACTGATGAGGGCCAGGAAGTTGTACGTGAAGGTATTGCTGAAGTATTTGCAGGAAAGAAATCAAAGAATGCAGAAACAGGTGCTGAAGAGTTTAATCCAGCGGACCAGGAAGTTATTGAGACTTTCAGAAAGCTGGTGAACATTAAGAACAAACAAGCTGGTGTAAACACAGAAGTCCAGGAACAACACATGCAAGATGGGTTCCAAAAGATTCTTGACTACATCAATCTTGACCGCGATGTAAAAGACTACATGCGCAGCGTGGATGTGTTGATGAACCCAGACAACTACCGTTTAGCTACAGAGCGAATGGTAGATGGGAAGTTCAAACACAACCTGCTTATCTATGTAGATAACATAATGGCCAACACCTACCTTAGAGCACAGCTCAAAGTGGAGGAACTTGGCATTACCAATCAGGCTGACCAGGTTGATTTCATTCAAACTGTGATGAGTGATGTCATGGAAAGTGATGCGTTCAAAAATCTCGTCACGCTGATTTCCAATCCTGATGTTACTGTTGAGCAGCAGGACTATGCACAAAAGCTTAGCGAACAGCTTACACAGCTAACACAAGATTCAGTTGCCAAGATGGTGGCCAAATATGCTCCTGAATCCTATACAGGAGATATTTCTGAAGAAGAGTTTGATGAGACCATTGCCACTGGTAAATTAGACCAGGCGCGCAAGATCCTTATTGCAGGAAAGATTGCTGATGGCACTACACTATCTGCGCGTGAGCAAAAGATATACGAAGCATTTAAAGAAGACGTAGACAAAGAAGTTGCACTGATCAAGAATGCAGCTCCTAAAGCTCCTGTAACACAACCTGCACCTCAGGCTACTGCACCAAGTGAAGATGACATGGGTGTGGAAGGTGAAGAAGAGACAGCTGTATTTGTTGGAGATCCTAACCAGACAGACTGGAACGCTCTTGTACAAAATGCAGCATCAGCCCGTGAACTGGATGCGATCATGGATCAGGCAGACCAGGCAGGTGCCACTACTCCTGAACTCGTAGACGCTATTGCACAGAAGCGTGCAGAATTTGAAGCTGCTCCTGAAGAGAACCTGGATGACCAGACCAATGTTCTGGCAAACTTTATGGGTCAACCTGAAGCTAGTACAGAACAAGCTCAGGAAGAAACTCCACAAGATGAAGTAACAGGTTTAGAAGGTGACATTGCTGCAGGTAATAACACATTGCTGGACTTCTTAAACCAAAGCGAGGATCAGTTCAATGTGACTGGTACTACTGAAGAAGGCTTTACTGTAGTAGACAAAACAGGTACAGCAGTTACGGCAACACGTGATACAGAAGCGGAGGCACAAGAAAGAGCAGATAGTCTGAACACTACGTTTACAGACCTGGAGTTTGCACAGCAGTTACTAAAAGAGGTGAACTACGATAACAGTGATCCCACTCTTGCTATGCGTCTGATGGAGAAAGCCCAGGCTTCCATGAAGAACAGCAACACCCGCAAAAAGACCATGTTTACTTCTATTGAGGAGTATTACAAAACACCAGATGGTAAGCGTATTATCCAGGCGTGGAGAGAAAGTCTCATCTCTGGAAAACCTGTTGACTACAAGGCTAAAAAGCCCGCTGTTACAACTACAAATGCTGGTATTACGCAGCCTTCGCTGTTTGAAACTACCAGTTCTAAAGGTACAACGCCAGCATTGACCATGGAGTCTATGCAACAGCTTTACACTCAAGCTCTACAATTACGGGACCAAGTTCTACAAAATAAAGAAAATTTTGGTAAATTTGTAGAGGAGGGACAGATTATTGACGAGCTCCGCAAAATTACCAGCTGCTTCTCATAAGCTCCCCAAATATAAAGACTTACTAGCATGGCGTGTCAAATACAACCAGACAAGTACAACTCTGTTGTGCTTAACCTTATCTCTTTAGATCCCAACACCTATAACAACTACGACAATGCTGCCAAATTAGTTCTTGGCAGTAATCTGACTCCTGAGCAGAAAATGCTTTCTGTTCACAACCTGGCTTATATCTATAAGCAGATGGCAGAGTTGGATACAGAGAATTACTTCCAGCCTGGTCAGGCTGCAGCTGTGCTTGATGCTATGGCTGCCATTGACGATGCGGGCGAGTACGTTCAGAAAGTGTCAGAAATGATGGATGTTAAGTCACCAGCTAAATTACGCCTGAAGACATTGGAGAAAAAGATAGATGAACTAGGTACAAAGAAGTCCTTGCTTCCGCGTGAAGTAATGGCGGGAGACGGGCTCTTTACTATGTTCTCTAACTACTTTGCTGTTACCCAGTTTGATAACGCTGAGGAAAGAGAAAAGACACTGGATGAGTTAACCACGGCTATTCGCCAGGCAATCTCAGAGATCCAGCAGCCACAAGCTATCAATGATCTGTTAAACACGCAGCTTGACAGTATCTTAGACAAGCTTCAAAAGAAAAGTGATTACATAGCGCTCAGCGAAGTAGCTGACGCTGCACAGTTAAACAATGTTCTGGTAACCCTGACCAATGGTCAGAAGGTAGATGCTATCCGCCAGGAGGAGCAGTTCTTCCAGATCATGCCGGATCAGTCCCTACAACCTATTGATGAAAGTGAAGTTGTTTCAGCCATTGACACGCGGTTGGAAGATCCTTCACGAGTAAACACTGGAGAGCAGGTGTTCTACGAGGACACCTTGTTGTCCAGTTTTACTATTAAAGCTCTTGATCCTGAGCAACGTATCAGCGTGCTTAGAAAGTTGGAAAGCATGCCTAACCCAGGATCTGGAGTTCGCATATTTGCTGTCAGAAACAATGACACTGCCCAGCAACGCCTGGATCGTGTGAAAGCTGCAGCTACCGGTGAGTATAGCTTACGTAGCCTGGAGAACCGCAATCACATTACCTATGAGAATAGCGTTCAGCAAAGCTACCTCAGATCTACTCCTAACGGTAAGATCCTGACCATGACCATGCCTACAGCTGAACAACAACCGTTCACACTTGTAGGAGAAATCATTGGTACTGGTGAGAAATTCTATATCTATCCTTCAGACAATTTTGCCTTTGTCAACAGTGATAACAGCACAGAGTCTGTGGACTTCACTAATCCGGGTCACCTTGAGCTAGTCAAAAACCTGAGTGTAAAAAGAAACTTCCTGGGCGATAGCCAGATGACAGATGCGGATGTGCGCAAGCTTGCCAGTTCTGTAGAGAAATGGTCAGGTTTCCGTGACAGCATGATGAGCAAGTTGCAAGAGCAGTTTGATGGTGGTGCGCAGTCCGTGGACGTAACAGGAGATTTCCTGGAGTCCTATGAGATCAACTCTAAAAGAGAACGTCCTACTAAAACACTTCTTTCCAATGAGATCAACAATGACCCTACCTTATCAAAAGCTGTTACCGTTGTAACACTTGACAAAGAGGGCAATGTGATTGACAGAGGTGAGCGCAACCTACCTTTCTACTATACACGCTTTGGTACAAAGAATCCTTACAAGCTGGTACCATTCCTTAAAGGCAATGAAGCCATTGAGGTAAAGAATGCCAAAGGAAAACTGGTAAACATTTCTCAGCAAGCATACGCTGAGCAGGTACTTGGTCTTGATGATCCTGAAAAAATCCAGGCATTACTCAAGTCTACAGACCAAAACAACAAGAACCTCATCCTGCGTTTTAACAAAACAGGAGACTTAGGATATCGCATCATTGACCCTACTTATACTCTTTCTCATTTAGAAGAGTTTGCTACGTTTATTGTGGAGATGGCTGATGTGCTAACTAATGCCGAGAATAAAGAGGCAGACGTTCGCAACTTTGACATTACTCATTTCACATTTGAGATTACAGGATCAAACGTTATCAAAGACAGACGTAACGCTCCGCTTTACCTTAACTTTTCTACAGACTTTAAAAAGAACCTTCAAATTGAGATTCGTCCAAACAATGCGGTAGACCGTTATGGTTTCATTAGAGAAAGAGATCCAGGCACAAACAAATACAAATACGCACAGGCTTTCAACTTTCCAGTCAAGGAGTCTGTGTTTATCAATCTGGCAAAACGTTTGACCGGAGAAGGTGACCTTGTCAAAAGAGTAAAGGAAGCACATCCTGTTTTAAAAGACCTTGATCTTTCTAAAAAGCAAGATCTGTTTGAGTTTTATAGCCAGGTAACTGCAATTGCTGCAGACAAGACGCCGTCTCCTGAGATCAAAGCTTTGGCTGACCGTATTATTGAGGTTCGCACAGAGTTTGCCAAATACCTAAAGGAAACTGTCATTGACAAACTGGAGGAAAAAACTAAAGTGGTTCCTCAGTTTATGGAGATGCTTAAGGAAGACTTTACATACAATGGTGTTTTCAAACCTGAGGTGTTAGTAGTGGATGAAGATGACAACGGCCTTCTTGTTCCTAAAATTACATACAGTCCGCGCTATACACCTAAGAATGGTGTTGACCAAAGAGAGCGCGCGCGAACAAACCTTAACAACTACAAGTTGCTTAACGCTGGTCGCAACCAGTTGGCAATTGTATCAAAAACAGTTACCCCAACAGTTGTTTCAGAAAACAAAGCACCTGTTGTAGCAACTGAGAAACCTGTACATGTGCAAGGTCCAATTGCTGCACCTACTCAGCAAGACATTGAAGACAATGATCTACCAGACATTGACATGATCTTCTCTTTGGCGGAGGGGCAAGTAGCTACTGAAACTGAAGAAGAGCGTTTGGTAGCAGCTGAATGGTTGAGCCAGAATTTACCACAGTTTGAGCTTGATCGTGCAAACATGGCAGATGTCATTGACCTTTCCAAGGTTGATGGTACTGTGCTGGGTGCATTCAAAGACAAGGTGATCTACCTGAATGAGGCGATCAAGAGTAAAGGTGTTGTCTACCACGAAGCATTCCACGGAGTGTTCCGTCACCTGATGACATTTGAGGAGCGTGAGAAGCTGGTCAAGGCTGTCAGAAACAATAAGACACATTCGGCCAAGTTTACAGAAGCAGCTCTCAAAGAATTTGCGCGTGAGCGTGGGTTCCTTTACAACAAAGAAAAGATGGCAAACCTCCAGGCTGAAGAGATCCTGGCAGATGGTTTCCAAAACTTCATGAACAATAAAAAGGCAGCGCCTAAAACGTTGCTTGGCAAGTTCATGGAAATGCTGAAGAAGCTACTTGACTTCTTCATGAAGAACAAAGACTTTATTGAAGCTACGTACAACCGTGTACAAAGCGGATACTATAGCACTGCAGCGGTGCAGTCCGGAATGTATGATGGCAAAGTTGCCTTTGAACTTATTCCAGGCCTACGCTCTGTGCAAAAATTTGAAGCCAGCAAATCCGGCGTTGGTGTTAAGAACAGCATGATAGGTGTAGAAGAGCAGAACCAATTGGTGAGCCTTGTTACCTACTACATCATGAAAGACACTGTGGCCGGTGAAAACTTTGATGAGCGCTTTGACCGCATCACCAAGTTAATCCTGGATGCAGAACTGAACCTGGATGTACTGATTGCCAAGAACCCTGCAAAGAAAGACCAGATCATAGAAAAATATGGCAACCTGGTAAAACAATACCGTTTCATCCTGGGTGCACGTATGCGCGGAGAACAGCTCTATGACCTGAACAATTCAGGAAGAGAAGAGTACAATGAAAAAGTATTATCCAATGTTGTCAAAAACGTAGCCACTGGTGAAGAGCAGGATAACAGTCTTGGTACTGTGTCTTACAACATGCTCAAGGAGATGGTTAAAAAACAACTGGACTCTGTAGCTGCCATACTGGAAGGAAAAGAAAGTCGTTCAGTAGATGCTGCTATTATGGAAAAAGCCATAAACGGAGACCAGATTGAAGACGATGAGCGTGCAGAGGACAAAGAAGAAACAGAATCTGCAGATTTTGACTCTGCCCTCAACGAGCACAACCGCCTAGAAAGCCTTCCGCGCCAGGTACGCGAATTCCTGGCCCTTGTACGCTACGATCAGGAGGTAGATGACCTAAGTGATGGGGAGAACAAATTTACGTTCCCACGCATGATCAATGGAGACAGACTTTTTGGTCAGTTGCTAAAGATCTCCAGTGAACTTGAACCAGGTGACATCATCCCTAATATCAAGCGCCAGATAAAACAACTTCGCGAGGATGGTTACATCAACGAGAGCAATGACATGAAAGCCGTCTATGACGCGCTTAATGATAAAGTTGCTTTTGATGCAGATGGTGTTCCTCAAAAGAATCAGCAACTGTACAATGTCCTGGTAGACACACTGCATGGTACTGAGATTGACTATGTCATGGTCAACATCAGCAGTAACATTACAGAAATTGACCAGGATTTTGGAGAAAAAGACTTTAGTACTAACAGTTTCAGTATCAAAGACAAGGTGCTCTATGAGGATATCAGTAAGAAAAAGAAAGATATTGTAAATAGTCTGATCACCACACGTGCACAGGCTTCTGAGAACTTTGATGAGTACACTGCTAAAGTTGAAAAACTATTACAAGCTGTAAACAAGATCACTGACAGCAACCACATTCTTTCTGACATTAACTCACAGGAAGCGCGCCTGATCTCTATTACAAATGAACTTCACACTGCTATGCAGGAAGTAGGTATTAACATGCCTAAGTCCCTGTTGCGCATGTCTATTCTAGCCATTGATGAAATTGACAATGGCAAAGTAGCTGATATTGAAGGAGATATCAGGGATCACTACAAAGCTCACAACCGCTTTATAGCTGAAAAGAAATTCCTGGAGCGCGATTTCTTTGTCAACCTTGCAAACATCATGACCAGGGCAATTGCCACTGGAACTACACAAGATAGCTTTGCGCGCCTTTTAGATGACCAAAACACCAAGGACAAAACTGTCAACGGGTTTAACGCCATCTTAGGTAAAGCTGCAACCTACATTGCCAAATATGATCCTAAAGATCTTCCTAGTACTGCGCGTAATGCAGAGGGTAAACCTATCTATCGTTACATCAAGTACACACCGGTGCTTACTATTGCCCAGCAACTGCGCACCAAAGGATTGGAAGAAACACTTGCACAAGATCCTTACTATGCGTCACAGCTGAAAAACTTCTTTGGGGATAACTATATGCTCCAGGATATCATCAATGGTGATGATACGGTGATTTCACGTGGTGTAAAACTATTCCTGGAACACTTTAACGTGTCCCTGTTTGGAGGAGCTGCTCAATCTATAGGTGGTAAATTCAAAGAAGGAACTGCATTTAAAGACATGGATGAGCGTTCACTTTACCTGCTCAACATGATGATGTTCCTTAACCAGAACACCTATACCAATGCTGAAGGAGAAACGATTCGTACCTACATGCGTTCTTACTCACAGCTTGAGTCATCTGGTACTAACTTCCTGGTATCATCTCTTAACAGACGTTATGCAAATACCAAAGGTCTTATCAAGAACAAGGATGGTACTCTTAAGTTTGTAGATGATCTTCAAAATGTGGTGCGCCAGGAATACAACCGTATCCAGCGTGAATGGTCTACCCGCATTGAGCGCGCTGACAACTTTAACTCAGAAGAAAAGAATGACAACATTCTGAACTATAATGCTGTTCATGGGACAGATCCTACTACTGCTGACACAGAAGGTGACAATAAAAAGAAAAAGCTTAGGGCTTACATGTTCAATATGTTACCTGATTTCTTTGAGGCAGAATCTAACACAGAACTCAATCAGGATCTTATTGATGCTGCTAAGTCAGGTTTAAAGTTTGAAGAAATGCCTGAAGAACTTCTTAAAGAACTTCGCGAATCCCTTAATACTTATGCACAGAGTGCAGTTGACGCACATTTCAATAAGCTGGTAAACCTAGGTGCTTTACGTAAGAATGTAGACTTTAAAAGACTTTCCTCTGGAGAATTTGCTAAGCAAGCTGATGGTAAAACTGCTCAGCCAATTGTTTACTATACTTCAGATCTTATTGCTACTACGCTTAAAGTAAATGGCATTTCTATAGGAGACGCGCTAGACAATTACCAAAAAACGGAAGGTAACTTTGAAGTAACTGGCGGTGCCGTAGCACCAAAAAAGAATATTCGTGGCTTGGTAGAAGATGCATTCTTTAACCATTGGGCTAATTCATTGTATTTCAACCAGCTCTTTGATGGTGACATGGCAATGAACGTAAAAGATCCTGTGGACTATTTTAAGCGTCACAAGCGTTTCCTTGCAGCTGGTTCTACCATGAAAGAAGGATTCCACAAGGTAGCTTACGTTAATACCATTTCAGCAATGGTATCTGACAAGTATCCAACCAAAGGTCCTTACTATAGTGTAGAAGAAATCTATGCTGATACTTCACTTACTGAAGAACAGCAGGATGACCTGGCAAAAGAGTTTGGCTCACAGATGTACGACATCTTTGATGGTCAGAGTATTTCCAGCCTCATGCACCAAATGGACATGCATGAGACCACTGGACGTCTCAAGCCATCACTTCAGCATATCATGATCGCCAAGCATTACCGTGCACTGGAGGAGCATGAGGTACGTAAGCTAGAGAACGCTAAGATTGTAAATAACCCTAAGAAGACTGTAACAGCGTCACGTACTTCCTATCACAAACTTTCTGAGAACTACATTGACAGAAATGATGTGAGCAGATTGGTACTTCCTGAAGGCGTAACCCGTGCACAGGCATATGACCTGCTTCACGGTTTGTACACTGACATTTACTCTTTACGCAAACAGCGCCAGGCTATGATCAAAACAGGTCAGGAAGGTGCTGTTGGAGATATAGATGCTGAGATCAAAACTAAAGTGGAGGCAACACACAAATACTTTGAGCCACTACCTCACCGTGAGCAGTTGCATCACTTGCTGAATTCCATGGAATACTACCAGGTAGACCAGATGATGGATACTACAGCATCTAAGAATGCAACTATGCTTCCTGTAGATATGAGGGCTGAACTGTCAAAGATCCGTGAGGGTAATAAAAAATACATAAATCTTGAGATCTCTTCATTAGATGTAGAAAACAAGTACAAATATCTACAGGTAGAGACATCAGGTGTAAAAGAAAAAGCCAAGTTCTCTGTACAGAGTAAGGCGCTTATTGCGGCTGACCTTGTAAACCTGTCTGAGATTGCAGAAGCGTCAGGACGTGAAATTACTGCAGAGGACCGCAAGGCCATGCAGAATGTAGCTGATGCGCTGGTACGTTACCAGAGTACACTGCGCGAAGTAGGTCAAAGTAACCTTGCCAACCTAAAAACAATCCTTCGTAAAGACGGTGACTTCCAGATTGGTAAAGTGTTCAACATGATCCGTGAGAGCCTTGCTGAGCAGGGAGCTCCTACCAATACCCTTAAGTTGTTTGAGGTAGACAGTGCCGGTCAGCCAGTACACTCACCTAACCTTCCAGGTATCCGCAACATGCTGGAGTATTACTTCTTCTCCCAGTACTCTAAACACGTGACTGATGAGAAAGGATCTGGATTTAAAAACATCCACATCTCTTCTTATGGTTATGATGTACTGGAGAATGAAGATGGTTCAGTTGTACCTACAGAAGAGTACAAAAGAAATCCTGAAAAATATCCTAATGTCAAGGCACGCAAGCTGGGTGTTACCACTGAGCTCAATGCTGATGGTACCAAGACCTACTATGTAGAAGCAATCATGCCTAAACCGTTTTTCAAGAACAAGCGTCATGAGCGCATCTACATGGAGAAACTAAACAAAATGTTTGGTGTGCGTATCCCAACTGAGGATAAGCGCTCTATGGTGGCAATCAAAGTAGTAGACTTTATGGATGGTTCTAACCTTAACGGTATCATCCTTCCGCACATTGTACACATTCTTTCAGGATCTGACTTTGACGTAGATAGTTTGTATGGTCAGACATATGCCACTTACATGACACTTGCAGGTCAGCCTGTGGTCTATGGTGAGTATGATGACTACGACAATGATCAGCAAGGTAAGTTTGCAGAGTTCATTCATTACATGATGAAGGACCCTGACATGGCTCCTTTGATCAAGGCCCGTGAAAAAGAACTTAGCACTAACGAAAGTTACAGTGTCAGCCAGGAAACGCTTGATTTACTCTTGACCGTTGGTTTTGATGAATCAGACCTGGAGAACACTATCAACTTTGCACAGCTTCAAAGTGAATATGATATCCTCAACCAGGATATTGCTGAATTAGTAGACATCCGCGATGAAGCAAAAGCAGATTATATAGACAGTATTCGCAAGACAGAACTGGATCCAAAAGACCGTGATGCATGGGCTGAACGTAAAGAGCTGGGCGCTGAAGTAGGTGAATATAATGCTGAACTAGGTGAAAAACGTGCGGAGCGCAATGAGTATGGCCGCAAGCTAAACCGTGCCAACAGCTTCCGCTATGCAGCACTTAAGGCAGAAGCAGGACTTCAGGTGCTTGTAGAATACGGCATCCCTGTAACGCAGAAAGCATTTTCAGAAAATCCTGCTTATGCACAAGCAGTACGTCCAGCATTCCAGAACAAGAACCTTACTGCCAAACTGGATATCATCTCCAATGAGGCGGTGTTCAATCATCTCTATATCAACGAGCGTTCATCTACTGAGCGCTTTGAACAGATCTTTGAGAAGTTCTTTGGTAAGAATATCAAAGAATACAAGAACCCTTACAACCCGTTCAGCATTGACGGGGTGATTGCTACCAAGACAGGTAACGCCATGAACAAGGATGGTATTGGTATTACAGCCAACATCAACAAGTTCCTTGCCCTGGCTTCACAATACGGGTTAGAACTCAATCCTGAAAAGGTAATCTGGAAATATTACAGCCGTCAGGGTGAAGAGCTTTCATTTAAGAACTACACCAAGTTTGGTACACTTAATGAAGACAACCAGCGCGTGATTGAACTCATTGGTAACGTACTAGGTATGTTTGCTGATGGTGCCAAGAAACCTATTCCTTCTGCACTGGGTATGAATGAACACAACGCTGGGATCTCCCTTGCCATGATTGGTGTGGGTCTTTCTCCTGAGTTTGCTATTGGGTTCAACTTCCTTCCTGAAGTAAAAAATGCTATGCATGCTGTACAGGCTGCACAGTTTGCTCTCTCAGAATCTGGTAGCAAGGAAATGATCTGGCCAACAGATGCGTTGAAAACAGAGATGACATTGCTTGACAAAAAGTACAAGGATGCTAAGATCATAAGCTCGCTGTTAGAAAAAGGTGTAATCACTGAAAAATCGTGGATACATAACCTGCAGTTCACTGATAAACTGGTTATTGACTTTACACCAAAAGTTATTAATGAGGCCAAGTTGGCTGCCAATACACTTACTCCATCTGAGATCGGTTACACTGTAAGCGTCATCACCAACCCGGAGACAGGAACTACTGAAAAACTTTCAGAGGCGGAAGCTACCGTGGTCCTTTTGTCATTGTATACTAAGCAGGCTATGCAGACTTCAGGTATGCGAAGAGCAGGGTCATTGCTCAACCTGTTCAAAAAGCTCAACCCAAGTTTTGTTGCTTTTGACAGACTTATGGCTAACATTGAAGAATTGCATTATGGATTAGGCATCTTCACTGAAGAAAGTACAGCAAAAATGTTTGGTGATGAACAGATCTGGCCACTCATGATGGATGCTGTAAAAGATCTTAACAAGCAGTCCTCTAAACTATTCCTGGAAAGAAGTGAGTTTTTCGCACCGCTTACCAGAGTATTTGGACCTATGTTTGATGATCCAAAAAGTGTAGCCAGAATTCTCACAAGTTTTGTAGCCCTTCAAAAATACCAGACAGTATATCCTGCAGCCCGCGCATCTTCCCCGGCAATGAAAGAGATGTATGCAGAAGATACACAGAACCTGCTTGACACATTCAAAGCAGATTACTGGTTTACCAATACCTTGGACCAGGACCTGGAAGCAATGCGTAAGAAATATCCTAACAACAAGTTCTTACAGTTGTTACGCGTAGATCAGGGTAATAACATGGCCATGAATGCAGAAGGCAAAATGGTACGTGAGAAGTCTATCCGTATGATCAACAAGAGCAAGCTTACCGGCAAGTTTGCAGATGAAGTTGCAAGTGACGCAGATAAGCTCATGAATGATGAGAACTTGTTCATGCGTAAACTATACTACCAGGAACTAGCCAAGACCGGTCTTCAGTATAAGCAAGGATCATTCCTGCAGTTCCTGAACAATGACCTTCAGTTACCATTGTCCCAGTATGTAAACGAGTTTGTCAAACTCATTGAAGACAGCAGCACATCACGCCAGCAAATGAATGCCAAGTTTGCAGAATTCCTGCACACTGGTGAGGGTGAACCTAACGTGCATGCTTTCTTTGAGAACCTGTTTACTCAAATGGCTTATGCAGCTATCCAGGAGAAAGGAAACAAACGCATTAAACGCAGCCGTTACGTAAGCGCTAAAGGATCCAACGTCATCCGTGCATTGGATGTTCCTGAGGAAACTAAAGAAAGAGAGAAAAAAGAACTACTCAGAGATATTGTTGCTAAGATCAACGGTATTCCTGGAGGCAATGTTGCAGACAGATACAATATCAAAAACAAAGCTGCAGGTGAAAAAGATGCTCGCCAGACATTGATCTTTGACCTTACTGCTGCAGCTGACGTAAAAGGTATTACACCAACCGTTGTAGAAGGTGTGGCCCGCGCAATTGGTGTGCAGGTTGACACAATAGAAGGAGACAAGGTTTACTCATGGCCTTATGTGTTACGAGTAGGTGATGCTACCTATGTGTTAGATTCTGTCAGGGATATAGTCGCAGGAACTTCTGTTGCCACCAATGTAGTGGACAAAATGATTCAGACAGGGTTCTTAGATAACCAGGGTTATAAAGCCAAGTACAAGCTCCTTCCTTCAGCACCAACTGGAGAGATGACCGTTAACCCAATTGCTTACACTACAGATCAGGTGCAACGTTACCTGGATCTTACAAAGCGTAAAGTGAGACTAGGCGCAGCTCCTGCAATACAGGCTAAACCTGCTACTGAGAAGAAAGTTGAAACGCCTGCAACACCTACAGACATGAATGATGGCACTGTAGATTCTACAGCTATGCTCAACCAATTATTGGCGGGCACATTGTCAGAGGAGCAGCAATTATCATTAGATTTGCAAGACCTCAATTTAACTCCGCAGGTATTACGTTACCTCTACGAGCAGGGTCGCAAGAGCTTAGGCAAAAAGGAATTTGCTAAAGCAGTTACTGACATGATTGCCAGCATGCGCGCGACTAACACCAACGAACAAATTATTGAAAAAATCAAGTGCCTCTAACCTATGAATACGTGTCCAAACCCTAACAGCCCAGAATGGAAAGCGCTAGTAAAAGCGCTTGGAGAAGGAAATGCCATGACGGCTTATACAGAAAACGGGAACAACATCCCTTCTGTTGAGCAGGCCAGGTCCATCCTTTCTACAATGAAGGTGCTTGAAAAAGATGAACAACTATCGCGTTCCTCTGATGCTTTCAAATTACAACGCGCCAAAGAGCAGATGACTGCACTCAGTCTTATGGATCTGCAGGCTCGTCCAAAACAGAAGGCAACACTGGAAGGTCTCAAAGCCATGAACCTGCGTTACCAGGAATTCTTGCGTAACAACATTAGACTCAAGGCTGAAGGTAAACCAGGGATCAACACCGTCTCTGTGTCTAACCTGATCGGTTCTTCTGAGTTCAAGGGTGACCCTAAAGAGTATGAGGCATTCAAACTGTTTGGAACATTCATGCACGAGATCCTGGAAGCAGGACAAGTGGAAGCATTAAGACGTGCCTCTCGTATTGACCAGGTAATGACCAGGGAATTCTTTGATGAGATCCTTGAGACTTACCGCAAAAAGAATCCTTTTTACATTGAGAACCTGGATGAGCAGGCTATGTTTGACATGGCACAAGGCATCATCAGAAACATTCCACTGGACAAAGGATACATGATCCTTCCAGAGATCACTATCACCGGAGAGACCAAAGATGGTTCTCTGGTAGTAGGACGTATGGACCTTATCCTAATTGACATGCAGGGCCGCGTGAACATCTTTGACTTTAAGACAAAGAAGGTAACCCGCATGATGGAGTTTGACACGGCAACTGACAGTTACCAGCCAAATGAAGACCTGGTGTTTGTTGACCTTGCAGAGAAGCGTTTCCCTGTAGATCCTAAGAAAGGAACAGCGGATGCATTCAAAGGACAGCAACGCACTACTTACGATACATGGACACTGCAACTCAAGGTGTATGAAAACATCCTGAAGCA
>JACCED011341533.1_pt1 | contig 21157 bp, 19 predicted proteins | sample 7455021 | NCBI WGS metagenome assembly JACCED01 (sample SAMN15323456, study PRJNA562643) | freshwater metagenome | isolation source: river surface water | place: USA:Blue River Watershed | collected 2017-08-19
AATACGCGCAAAGGCTGAGTTTGATGGAGCGCCGACCACAAGGCTCTGCAAGATCCCAAGCTTGGGATAGGCCTGTGCGATGCGCACCATCCGCAAGATCATTTCGCCTGACATGAGGCTGTCAGCGTCGAGCGGCAGCATGAATTCATATTCGCTACCCCAGCGCAGGCAGAAGTCGCGGACATTGCCTGCCTTGTAGCCTTCATTGCTGGTGCGACGGCGATAGATGATGCGCGCTGCATCTGACTGCTGGGCCGCCCGCCAGCCTGCCGCCATTGTTTCTTCTACGCGTGCGACATCTGCATCATTCGTGTCGCTGAGAATGAAATAGGCGAAGTGTTGTCCATAGCCCGTTGCATCGAGACTGGCTTTCACCGTGCGCAAACGTGCAAAGGCGCGCGCAGGATCTTCATTGCGCAAGGTCATTAAAATGGCGGTTTGGTGGTGAATGGCGACAGGCTCATCGCCCGCTGCTGCAAAGGGTGCAACGCTCTCGATCGCATCAGCACGCTGCAAGAGCCACAAACCCACAAGCGCATTCCACACGCCCAGAACGCTCCATGGCGCGGCGATGGCAAAGGCAATGAAGATCAAAACATCAATCACGCTCCAGCCCTGCGCGCCCAGAATGCTGGCAAGCCAGATCAGCAGCGCGACATAGATGCCGCCATTGACGAGAGCAGCTATGAAGCGACGTTTGGCGAGCAGATCGGTTGATTGCAGGCCAGCCGGTGTCATGGCCGTGGCCTCTTGGGCGGGGGCAGTCTCAGCGCTCATTGGGCCTTGCGTCTCTCTGGTAATCATGCGGCATATGTCGTAGCGATGCGGACCATAGTGGCAGAGCCGGACATGGTCGAGATGAAAAGCCCGACGTCGAACAGCACCCAGAATGCCCGCGCCCTTTGGTACGTGGAACCCGGCCGGGTGGAGCTGCGACCGGCAGAGATTTTCCGGGGCACCGGCGAGATACTCTTGCGCATGGTCTGGTCAGGCATCAGTCGCGGCACAGAACGCCTCATCTTTCACGGCCAAGTGCCCCCGTCAGAATTTCAGCGCATGAAAGCGCCGCTTCAGGAGGGCAGCTTTCCTTTCCCCGTGAAATACGGCTATTGCGCGGTCGGCCGCATTGAAGAGGCCGATGATCCGGCCATGACGGGCAAGCTCGCATTTTGCCTCGCCCCGCATCAGACGCATCTGGCGGTTCCCGCTGGCATGGTGAGCCTGCTGCCGGATGGCCTGTCCCCGCGCCGCGCCGCTCTGGCGGCGAATATGGAGACGGCACTCAATGCCCTTTGGGATTCGGGGGCGGGGCCGGGTGATCGCATCTATGTGATCGGCGCCGGTCTCGTCGGGTTACTCGTCGCTCATCTTTGCGCTGCGCTGCCCGGCGCGGAGGTCACTGTGATTGATCCGCAGGCGGGGCGTGCGCAACAGGCGCGTGCGCTGGGGTTGAGGCTCCTTGCACCCGATGCAGTCGGTGCCCCGCAAGATGGTGATGTCGTCTTTCATGCCAGTGCTACATCTGCCGGGCTTTCAACCGCACTCGATTGTGCGGGGCTGGAGGGCAAGGTGGTTGAGCTGAGCTGGTATGGATCAGCCAATGTCTCAGCCCCTCTGGGGGCTGCTTTTCACAGTCAACGCCTGCAACTCGTCTCCTCGCAAGTGGGGCAGGTGTCACCATCGCGCCGTTCCCGTTGGTCCTATGCGCGCAGATTGGCAAAGGCGCTGGAGCTGTTGCGCGATGATCGGCTGGATGTGCTCATCACGGATGAGGTGGCTTTTGACGATCTTCCCCAAAAGCTGCCGCAATTCCTTGATGGAAAGGCGCCGGGCCTTGCTGGCGTCGTGCGCTATGATCCGTGAGACCGTGCAGGCGTAGAAGTCATTCAGGCGCAGGAGTTTTGGCCCATGTTCGCAGTAGAAGTCCGTGACCACATCATGATCGCCCATAGTTTCAAGGGCGAGCTGTTCGGTCCAGCCCAAAACCTCCATGGCGCAACCTTTGTGGTGGATGTCGCTTTCTTCCGCGAGTCAATCACCGATGATGGGGTGGTCGTTGATATTGGTCGCGCCCATGATGCCTTGAAGGCTGTGCTTGGTCCGCTGAATTATCAAAATCTTGATGCGCTGCCTCAGTTCAAGGGCAAGCAGACCACGACGGAATTTCTGTCGAAATATATTTTCGATGCGATGGCTGATGCAGCGCGCAGCGGTCAGCTGGGTCCTGGCGGCGAGGGCATCGTGAAGATCCGTGTCAGTCTGCATGAATCTCATGTCGCTCGCGCCTGGTTCGAAGGGCCGGTCCAGGCGTGATCAAGGCCGTCTTCGCCATTCCCGGTGATGTGATGACGCTGACGGGCGGCTATGGCTACGCCCGTGCCGTTCTCTCACTTCTGCCGATTCATGGCGTTGATATCCGCCACTTGCCCTTGCCCGATGGCTTTCCTTTTCCTGATGCGCAGCAGATGCAAGAGGCAATCGCAAAACTGCGTCAGGTTCCCTCTGATTATGTGCTCCTGGTGGACGGGCTTGCTTTGGGTGCACTGCAGCCCGACGAGGTGGCAAGCCTGAAGGCACCGCTGGTTGGGCTTGTGCATCATCCTCTTGGTTTTGAATCAGGCATGGAGCCTGAGCACGCACATCGCCTGCTTGCCAATGAGAGTGCGGTGCTTGCTCATGCGCATCACGTTCTGGCCTCAAGTGAGACAACGCGCGTAGCCTTGCATAGAGATCTGGATGTGCCGCTGGAAAAGATCACCGTCGCTGAGCCCGGTACAGATCCCGCACAACGTGCGACCGGTTCTGGGCGTGACGATGTGGAGTTATTGAGCGTCGGTTCCATCACGCCGCGCAAAGGCCACGCGATTCTGGTCGAAGCGCTGGCCGGACTGACGGCAGTGAATTGGCACCTCACCATTGTGGGCAGTGACAGGCGCGATGCAGAGTGCGCGCGTGCTCTGCAAGAGCTGATGATCTCGCATGATCTTGCCATGCGGATCACGCTGGCGGGTGAATGTGACGCTGAGGCGCTGGACCGCATCTATGCAGGCAGCGACCTTTTTGTTCTGCCATCGCTCTATGAAGGTTATGGCATGGTGCTTGCCGAGGCTATGGCGCGGGGTCTGCCTATTATTACAACGACGGGCGGCGCAGCAGCCGCGACGGTACCTGATCGTGCAGCGCTTAAAGTGGCAGCAGGCGAGGTTGCGCCCCTGCGAGATGCCTTGCAGCGGGCGATTGAAGATGGCGCCTTGCGCGCGTCTCTCGCTGAGGCGTCATGGCAAGCGGGACAAGCCTTGCCGCGCTGGCAGGACACCGCGCGCATCATCGCAACGGTTTTGCAGGGGGTGCGCAGATGAGTGGCTTTTCGGCACATTGGCTATCTCTGCGCGAAGGTGTCGATCATCGCTCGCGCAACAGGGATTTGCAGGCGCAGGTCTGTACCTGGCTAAGCCAGATCCATGCACCGCGCCTGACGGATCTTGGTTGCGGCTCTGGTTCCAATCTGCGGGCGCTGGCACCGCTTTTGCCGAGTGGGCAAATGTGGCGTCTGGTCGATGCTGATCCTGTTTTGCTGGAGGCGGCGCAGCGTTTACTGGGTGATTGGGCGGATGAAGCCCGTCGCGATGGCGACAGCCTGCATCTCGTCAAGTCGGGCAAGATCATCCAAGTTCGCTTCGAACAGGCTGATCTTGCGCGTGACCTGGAACAGGTGCTCGATCGCGCAACCGATCTCGTCACAGCTGCGGCTTTCTTTGACCTCGTGGCAGCGCCATGGCTGAAGCGTTTTTGTGACGCGGTTGCCGCGCGCCAGCTGCCTTTTTATACGGTGCTCACTTATGATGGCATCGAGCATTGGCAGCCTGCGCATGAGGCGGATGTAGATGTTCTTGCAGCTTTCCATGCGCATCAGGCCACAGATAAAGGCTTCGGGCCTGCCGCAGGGCCGAAGGCAACAGGCATCATGGAAGCGGCATTCAAAGACGCAGGATACAAGGTTAGCCTCGCGCAGAGCCCGTGGCAGCTTGAGGCGGAGCGGGATGAAGCATTGATCCGCGCACTTGCAGAAGGCGCTGCGCAGGCAGTGGCAGAAACCAACCGCGTTGCGCAGACGGCTCTCGCTTCATGGCTTGAAGCGCGCCGTTTGGCACGTGAGGTCGAGATTGGCCATCTCGACCTGTTTGCCCGGCCTTAGGGCTTGGCGCCCGGCAACATGCGATGCAGCACGCGATCCTTGCGGATGAAATGATGCATCAGCCCTGCTCCTGCATGAAGCAGCAGCACCAGCGTCATGATGATGCCGCCAATCATGTGCAGGGGTGACAGCATCTCATAGACCGCGCGGTTTTCTGGCAGGATATGGGGTAGCGTGAAGAGACCGAAGACGCTGACATCCACGCGATAGGTGGACATCATGAACCAGCCCAGAAGCGGCATGATGAACAGCAAGGCGAGCAAACTGTGATGGGCGGCAACCGAGGCCTTGCGTTCGAAGGGGGTGAGCCCGTCAAAGGGAGCAGGTGTGCCATAATAGCGCCGGGCGAGAACCCGTAGGATGGCGAGGAAGAATACGACAACGCCGAAGGCGCGGTGCAGATCGAAAAGCTGGTTCTGCAGGGCACTCGGTCCGATATTCACCATGATGAAGCCGGCAGGGATGATGAACAGCACCAGAAGCGCTGTCGTCCAGTGGATGATCTTGCTGGCGGTCGAATAAGCGAGCGGTCGTTGCATGGTCATCAAGGCCTCCCCTTAGCGTAGCGCACAGTCGAACAAAACATCGCCCCCTGTGAGCGGGTAGAGGTCTACATACGGGCGACGGGCACGGGCCAGTTCACCTTGGGGTTTCAACTCCAGCCCCATCTTGCCCGAACCGATCAGCACCGGCGCTTGCAGGATATGCAGTCGGTCAACGCAATCTGCGTCGATAAAATGGGAGATGGTGCGCGCTCCCCCTTCGATCAAAATGCGTTTCAGGCCGTGGGCAAAAAGGGCGTTCACAATTTCGCGGGGCTCCAGTTGTCCATCCCTGCTGCTCACTTCGATATGGGTCACGCCTGCGAGCTTGGGCTTGACCGGGCTCACCACCATCATCGCCCCATCCCCCATCAGCCACTTGCCGCTCAGGGGCAGCCGTCCGCGCGGATCAATCACCACACGGACAGGATTGCGACCTTCAACCAAACGAACGGTCAGTTGCGGATCATCCGCGACAATGGTGCCAACGCCCACAACCACGGCATCGACACAGGCGCGCAGGGCATGGAGATGGGTAAGGGCCGCTTGCCCGTTGATATAGCGGGAATCCCCGGTGATGGTCGCAATCCGCCCGTCAAGCGATTGCCCCAGTTGCGCCACGACAAAGGGGCGCTCGCCCGGTGCCTGCATGATGCGCCGCAGGGCGGGGCTGGCCTCACATTGGTCCAGCGCAGGTCTTAACCCAGTCAAAGGTAGCTCCTATTTATTGGCCAGGATGTGGTCTACAAAGGCCATCCAAAGGAAGCCATCATCCGTAGGTGGGCGGGGTCAAGCTTCTGTCAGTTCGGGGGTCGCGTGGTCGAAATCAAGACAATTCTTGATGCTGAGGGCGGAATGGGACGGATTGCCGTTGATCGCGCCCTTGCGGAAGTGCGTGCCGGTCGTCCCGTCATCATCAAGGCTGGTCGTTCTCATTTGCTCATGCTTTGCGTCGAGGCGCTGGATGAACGTCATGTGGCAAGCCTTGAGGCTTTGGGCAAGCACCGTGCGCGCCTGTTGCTGCCTGCGCCCCGCTTGCGGCGCATGGGTCAGGACCGGGTAAAGCCCGGTGCGATTGCCCTGCCAACCATTGACCTCAAGCGCATCGAGACGCTCGCGCTTGAAGTTGGCGCACGTATTGATGCGCCTGTCGCGACCCTTGGCCGACTGGATCAGGCGGCGCTGGAGCTTGCGAGCCTTGCACTTGTTCTGCCTGCCGTCGTCGCGCTGCCGGTTTCGGTGCGCGACATTGAGGGTGAGGGTTTGGTGCGTGTCGAAGTGTCGGCCATCGAGGCCTATCGTCGCGCGCGTGTGGCCGAGCTTCATATCGTTGGTCGCGCACCCGTACCGCTGGAAGGCGCGCCGGAGTCAGAATTCGTCATTTTCCGGGGTGGTGAGGGCCTGCGAGATCAGGTGGCGATTGTCGTTGGCAAGCCGGATCTGGGCGAGCCCGTGACCGTACGGCTTCACTCAGCCTGCCTGACGGGCGATCTTTTCGGTAGCCTGAAATGCGATTGCGGTGACCAGTTGCGCCATACCGCACAGTTTATGGCGCAAAATGGCGGCGGCATTCTGCTTTATCTGGATCAGGAGGGGCGCGGTAACGGCCTGTCCAACAAGATGCGGGCTTACAAGTTGCAGTCACAGGGTTTCGACACCTATGACGCAGACGAGGTTTTGGGCTTCGGCCATGATCAGCGTGGTTTCGACTTTGCAGCCGAGATGCTCAAGCAGCTCGGCGTCACCAGTGTTCAGGTCATGACCAACAATCCCGTGAAGATTGGCGCTTTGAAGGAAGCTGGGCTTGAAGTCGTGTCTGATCGCCGTATTCTTGGCCGAAAGACCGATCAGAATGTGCGCTATCTTGCATCCAAGCGCGACCGCGCGGGCCATTTTATCGAAGTGGATGAAGTGCCGGTGCCGGGCAGCAAGGATGAGCGCTAGCGCGAATGGAATGGACCTATGTCGCCAAACAACGAGCCGTCCGTCACCTCCGGGCGGCTTTATCTTTACGCCGGCCTGGTTTTCGTTGCAGGCGCTCTGGTCATCTTCTGGCCTTGGCTGTCGGGTGCGGTGACAATTCCATGGGATGCGAAAGCGCAGGCTTATTCCCAGCTGGCTTTTCTCGCGCGTTCGCTGGGTGTTGGTGACAGTCCGTTCTGGACGCCCAATGTCTTCACAGGCCATCCACAAATCGCTGATCCACAGTCGCTGATTTTCTCGCCGCCCTTTCTGTTGCTGGCGCTGTTCAATAGCGAGCCTTCCTTTCGCGCTGCCGACACTGTGCCGTTCATCATGTTGCTGTTGTCCGGCTTCGCGCTGATCGCTTTTTTCAAGGATCGCGGCTGGCATGTTGCGGGCGCTTTGGTGACCGCTTTTGCATTTGCCTTTGGGGGGTCGAATGCGTGGCGCTTGCAGCATGTGGGCGAAGTGATCTCGCTGTGCTGGTTCGCCATCGCGCTGTTCTTTTTGGCGCGCGGTTTGGCTAGAGGCTCGCTGCTCAACGGCTTCCTGTCGGGCGTTAGTGCTGGTTTTATGGTGCTGGGGCGCGACCAGATTGCCATGCTGTGCGTCTTCATTCTTGCCGTCTATGCCATTGCGCAGCTGGTGGGCGCACAATGGCGCGCGGCGATGCAGATGCGGGTCCCCGTCCTCAGCGCGGGTTTTGTAGGTGGGACATTGGTGATCGCCATTCCGCTGGCACTCACCTTTGCGCTTGCCGGCCAGTCCAATCGACCCGAATTCAGTCTTGAAGGGGCAGTGGGCGGCTCGCTGCCGCCCTTGTCGCTTTTGTCTGCGATCGTCTCCAATCTTTATGGTGTTGATGGGCCATTGACGGAGTTCTGGGGTCCACCGGCTTCGCATGTTTGGGGCGAGACCAATCTCGCTTTGGCGCGCAATATGGGCGCGATCTATTTCGGCGCTGTCCCCCTGGTTGCCATGGCTGGCGCGCTGCTGGCTTTGGGTCAGAAAAACATCCGGCTTTTTGCAGCTCTTGCGCTCATCATGGCGCTTTATGCGGTGGGAAAATACACGCCCTTTTTTGCGCTGGCATATTACCTGCCGGGCGTCGATCTCTATCGCCGCCCAGCGGATGCAACTTTTCCGCTGGCAGCCCTGCTTGCAATTTGCGGTGGTTATGCGGTGCATGTGCTTGTGAGCGCGCGCCAGTCCTTTCGCTGGACAAGCGCTGTGGGCATCATCCTTGCGCTGTTTGCTGCTTGCGTGGCTGTTGCAATCTGGAAGGACCGTTTTGCACAAGCATCCGGACCGCTGCTGATCGGTGCCGTGTCGCTGGGCTTGGCCATGCTGCTGCTTGCTTGGTTGCCGCGTCTGGTGCAACGCGCCCCGGTGCTGGCGCTGCTATGTATTGGTGTTGTGATGAGCGCTGATCTCGCCGTCAGCAATAAGCCCAATGAGTCAACAGCAGCGCCGCCATCTCAATATGATGTGCTGCGCTTTGACAGCAAAAATGAAACTCTGGCCCTCATTCGTCGTGAGCTGGCAAAGCATCAGGCGCCGGATCGGCGCGACCGTGTGGAACTGGCTGCGGTGGATTATGACTGGCCGAATGCCGGCCTCGTGCATGACTTTGACCACGATCTCGGTTTCAATCCGATCCGCATGAAGCTTTATGCCGATGCAACCAACGCGCAGGATCAGGTGGCAATCCCTGAGCAGCGCACCTTCTCGCCTCTTTATGCAGGCTTTCATTCCCCGCTGGCAGATTTGATGGGCGTACGTCTCATCTTGTCGCGCTATCCGCTGGAACAGATGGATCCCAAATTTGATCCCGCAGCTTTCATTTCGCGGGGTCGCACAAAAGATGCCTATGTGTGGGAAAATCCGCGTGCCTTGCCACGGGTCATGATGGTGGGGTCTGCACAAGGGGCAGACTTTGACGCCATGATTGCGACAGGCCAATGGCCACAGATTGATTTCACCCAGACTGTCTTGCTCAGCACAAGCGATCTCAAGGATCAGCGCCAACGGCCCAAGGGCACAGCGCGTTTGGTAAGCTATCGCAACACGATCGTGGACATTGAGGTGACCTCGCCCGAAGGCGGTTACCTCGTTTTGAATGATCAATGGCATCCTTGGTGGCGGGCCGAGATCAATGGCAAATCCGTGCCAATCTTGCGCGCTAACGTGATGTTCCGGGCCGTGGCTGTTGAGGCTGGCACATCACGCATTCGCTTTTCGTTCCATCCCCTGCAAGGGCTTTTGGCTCAGTTGCGGACCCGCTGATGGTCATAAAAGCGCAACCCTGATCTGCCATAGGCCTTGCCTCAGGGCCCTGCGCTGCCCATAAAGCGGTAGGCCCTTTGGCCGGATAGGTTGGGAATGGCGTTTGATCCACAGGATGAGCGGGCGCAAGACCGCCCTGCGCAGGCAGATCCTCTGTCTGTTCCCTCGCAGGATCGCGACATCCGTGCAGAGCGCCGTCGTCAATTGCTACGCCTTGCAGGTGCCACGCTCAGCATCGCGCTCATTGTCATCTCGGCGGTGGTGCTGTTCAACATTCTACGAACGGTCAGCTGGAGCGACTTGCGCGCGGCTTTCGCAGCAACAAGCTGGGAGCAGATTTTTGCAGCGGCAGGTTTTACCGCCATCTCCTATATTGCGCTGACAGGCTATGATGCGCTTGCCTTGCGTCAGCTGAATCTGCGTGTTCCCTATCGCATCACCGCGCTGGGATCTTTCACCAGCTATGCGATTTCCTTCACGCTTGGCTTTCCGCTCATCACCGGCGGTACGGTTCGGTACTGGATCTATTCGCAACAGGGCGTGTCCGCCGGCAAGGTCGCGAGCCTCACCGTGATGGCGGGCATTACATTCTGGCTCGGCATGGCGATTGTGATAGGCGCAGCTCTTGTGATTGACCCCGTTGCAATCGCAGAGGTCAATCAGCTCAAGGTCTGGGTGAATATGCTGCTCGGCATTGCGATTCTTGCCGGAGTGGTTGCCTATCTGATCTGGGTTTCGGCCGGTCATCGGCGTTTGCAATTTCAGGGCCTCTCACTGGAGCTGCCGGGATTTCGTCTGACCAGCGGTCAAATGGTGCTTGGCGTGATTGATCTTTGCGCCGCGGCGATGGCGCTCTATGTGCTGCTGCCGCAGGGCCATATGACCGATTTCATCAGCTTCGTAGCGAGTTACGTCTTTGGCTGCATTGTTGGGATCGTCTCCCATACGCCTGGTGGGCTTGGACCTTTTGAAGTGACGATGCTCAAAGCCGTCACAGCACCCACGCAGGAAGGCGTACTGGCTTCCTTGCTGCTCTTCCGCGCAATCTATTATGTCGTGCCATTTGTATTCGCGCTGGCCCTGTTGGGCGCGCATGAATGTCTGCGTCGCTGGGCATCGTTGCGCGCGGCCATGTCATCTTCACAGCCAAAATAAAAGGCCGGGTTGCCCCGGCCTTGAAGATCAGTTGAGGCGCTGGGCCTGAGCTTGTGCCCGACGCTCCTTGTCGCGTTCGCGACGGCGATCTTGCGCCGGTTGATAGGCAATGCGCGAATGATGCGAGCAATAGGGCGTGCCCACGGGAGACTTCGCGCCGCAATAACGGAATTCCGCCGTGGCCGGATCGCCTAGCGGCCAGCGGCACATGGCTTCCTTAAGCTCCATGATGGTCACCCGCTCGGACATCGGGATCACCACATCCTCCATCGGGCGGATGACGGGTTCAGCTTCCATCCGGGGCGCAAAGGCCAAGGCCGTGTTGCCGCGCGACATGGGCGCGGAGGGGCGGGGGCTGGCCTCACGGCGCGGGGCCGCATTGGCGGGCTTGGCCGGGCGCGGGCGCGGGGCAGCCTGTGTCGGGCTCTTCACCCGGCCAGACAGGCCCAGACGATGCACCTTGCCGATGACAGCATTGCGCGTGATGCCATTGGCAAGTTCAGCCGCAATCTGACTGGCGCTTTTTCCATCGAGCCAGAGTTTGCGCAGCTGCTCGACGCGCTCATCAGTCCAGGACATGCGTCCTCCATCCATTCAGGGCGCGGTACATCAGGTTGAGCAAAAACGCCCGCTGCGACGGGCATTCCCGTCGTCGTGGTACTCGCGTTACGCTCTCAAGATGAACCGTCGCACGACATCTCGTAGTGACAGGCGGGACGCTACACTAGCGATTGAATCGCACGCAAGGCGTGCAGAAGCTCGCGCGCTGTTTTCCCCAACGCAGTTGCGCATCAAACCGTGGAAAACTCTGCACCACGCCGAAAGGCGAAGCCAGTTTGACCGCAGCGCCGTCATTTCCTACAATATGCGTATCTTCAAAAAGTGCCGCCCGAGGGGGCGGCATTTGATTTTCTGCCCTGTCAGAGGCTCGAAACCATGGCTGACCCGACCCCGACCGCCACTGCGACAGCTTCCGCAATGCTGCCGACCTATGCGCGTGCCGATGTCGCTTTTGAGCGAGGAGATGGTTGCTGGCTTTATGCCACCAATGGTCAGCGCTATCTCGACTTTGGCGCGGGCATTGCCGTGTGCTGTCTTGGGCACAACCATCCCCATCTGGTGGGCGCGCTGATCGCGCAGGGGCAAAAGCTCTGGCATGTGTCGAACCTTTTCCGCATCCCGGAAGCCGAGAAGCTCGCGCAACGTCTCGTGGATGCGAGCTTTGCCGATTACGTCTTCTTCACCAATTCAGGGGCGGAAGCGCTTGAGGGCGCCATCAAGACTGCGCGCAAATATCATGCGGCTGGCGGCCATCCTGAGCGCTTTCATCTCATCACTTTCGAAGGCGCTTTCCATGGTCGCACGCTGGCAACCATCGCAGCTGGCGGCAACCCGAAATATATTGAAGGTTTCGGCCCCAAGGCGGCGGGCTTCGATCAAGCTCCCTTTGGCGATCTGGATGCGGTGAAGAAACTCATCGGCCCGCAGACTGCGGGTATTCTGGTTGAGCCCATTCAGGGTGAGGGCGGCATTCGTGTGCCAGATCCGGCTTTTCTGAAAGGCCTGCGCGCCTTGTGCGATGAGCATGGGCTTTTGCTGGTGCTGGATGAGGTGCAAAGTGGCATGGGCCGCACGGGCAAGCTTTTCGCTTATGAGCTTGCAGGCGTGACACCGGACATTCTGGCAACCGCCAAGGGCATCGGTGGGGGCTTTCCACTCGGTTGCTTCATGGCGACGCGCGAGGCCGGACGCGGCATGGTGGTTGGCACGCATGGCACGACCTATGGCGGCAATCCGCTCGCCATGGCCTGCGGCAATGCCGTGATGGATGTGCTGATGGAGCAGGGTTTCCTGGACAGCGTTGCGCGCAAGGGCCTCGTGCTCAAGCAGCGCCTTGCTGCCTTGAAGGATGCCCATCCCAAGATCATTGCGGAAGTACGCGGTGAGGGCATGATGCTTGGCTTGCGCACCCATGTCCCCAACACAGATTTCGCCGTCGCAACGCGCGCTGAGAATATGCTCGTTATTCCGGCGGGTGATAATGTCGTGCGCTTGCTGCCTCCATTGGTGGCGGATGAGGCCGAATTTGCTGAGGCCATCACGCGGCTTGAAAAAGCCTGCCAGCGGCTTGAGGCCGATCTGGCCAAGAACGGATCATCATCATGAGTGGCGTCAAACATTTTCTTGATCTGACGGAAGTGTCGGCCATTGAATTGCGCCGCATTCTCGATGCCTGTGCCCTCATCAAAAGTCGCCGCCGCAAGGGTGAGCTTGCCAAGGATCGCCCGCTGGAGGGCAAGGTTCTGGCAATGATCTTTGATAAACCCTCGACCCGCACGCGCGTTTCCTTTGATGTCGGGATGCGTGAGCTTGGTGGCGAAACCATCATGCTCACTGGCACGGAAATGCAGCTCGGCCGTGGTGAGACCATTGCCGACACGGCCCGCGTTCTGTCACGCTATGTGGATGCCATTATGATCCGCATTCTTGATCATGATGATCTCTTGGAACTTGCGCGATATGCCAGCGTTCCCGTCATCAACGGTTTGACGAAGCGGTCCCATCCCTGTCAGGTCATGGCTGACGTAATGACCTTTGAAGAACATCGCGGCCCCATCAAGGGGCGCATAATTGCCTGGACGGGCGACTCCAACAATGTGCTGGCGAGCTGGATTCATGCAGCCCAGCGCTTTGAATTCACCATGCGCGTAGCAACGCCGTCTGAATTGGCACCGCCACAAGGCTTGCTGGACTGGGCACGCAAGAATGGCGCGAAGCTCGAACTCACGAGTGATCCATTCGCTGCTGTTGATGGCGCTCATGCCGTTGTGTCTGATTGCTGGGTCTCGATGGGCGATGAAGACGAGGCGCGCCGCCGCCAGAAATTGCTCTCGCCCTATCAGGTCAATGCAAAGCTGATGGCGGCTGCAGCGAAGGACGCGGTTTTCATGCATGGCCTGCCCGCCCTTCGCGGCGAGGAAGTGACGGATGAGGTGATGGACGGTCCGCAATCGGTGGTGTTCGACGAGGCTGAGAACCGTCTGCATGCGCAGAAGGGCATCATGGCCTGGTGCCTTGGAGCGCTGCCCGCATGACGAGCGCTTCGCGTCCGGTGTCTGATTCCGGTCTCGATGATCGTGTCCTGCCTTTCGCCGTCGAGCCGCTCGATGTGCGCGGTCGGCTGGTGCGCCTTGGCCCCTCGATTGATCAGATCTTGTCTCGCCATGCTTATCCGCCAAGCGTGGCGCGCCTGCTTGGTGAGGCGGCAGTGCTGACCGTGCTATTGGGGTCTGCCTTGAAATTCGAAGGCCGATTTCAGTTGCAGGCGCGCACAGATGGCGTTGTTGACATGCTGGTGGTTGATTTTGATGCGCCCGATCATCTGCGCGCTTTCGCGCGTTTTGATGCGCAGAAATTGAGTGCCGCCGAGGCCTCAGGGCAAGCCATGCCTGCCGCCCTTCTGGGGCGTGGCCATCTGGGATTCACCATTGAACAGGGTGGCGATCTCTCCCGCTATCAGGGGGTTGTCGCCTTGACGGGACAGGGGCTTGAAGAAGCCGCGCATGAATATTTCCGCCAGTCCGAGCAGATCCCGACTCTGGTGCGCCTCGCGGTTGCTGAAGATCTAACGCCTGCGGGCACGCATTGGCGTGCAGGTGGTTTGATGATCCAGTTCCTGCCCACCAATTCCGAACGCATGCGGGTGGCCGATCTTGATCCCGGCGACGCGCCTGAAGGCACGCTGCTGCATGAGGTCCCTGAAGATGACGCCTGGTCTGAAGCCAAGGCGCTTGCGGCGACGGTTGAGGATCATGAATTGATCGACCCCTCGCTGTCGAGCGAGCGGCTTCTCTACCGTCTGTTTCATGAGCGGGGCGTGACTGTGTTCGACGCAAACAGCGTGCGCGATATCTGCCGTTGTTCAGATGACCGGATCCGGGAGATGCTGCGCCGCTTCACACCGCAGGAGCGCGGCGACATGACGGGTGAAGATGGTCGCATCGGCGTCACCTGCGAATTCTGCTCGACCCATCGCTCCTATGACCCGGCAGAGTTCGAGGCCTAGGATCACGCCCGCGTGATAGGCGTGGAGAGCGAGCGCCTTTGCCGGGTGCAGCCGATATCGCGATTGACGGGCGAGGCCATTCCCGATACCTCTCAAATAGTGCAATAAACCACTGTGGCAGAGCCATACGCGGGCGTGTTGCAAAGCAAAAATCGTCTGCCGCGGAGAAGCGAATTTCGCGGCCAAACGGGGAGAGAAGCGTGCCGCCAGCACTGGCAGCTGAGCGTGATTTGGGCGGGCAGCCTCAAGGACGCCACGCCGGTCACTTGCGCGCTTTTGTGATGCGGGCCTATTGCCCGCAACAGCAGCAGGATATGCCTTCATGACAATGTCCACACTGACGCCCGGGCAAGCGACGTCCGACGCCGATGTGAAGATCCGCATCCGCGATCTTTCCAAGGTGTTCCCGACAAAGGCCGGCCCTTTCGTCGCGCTCGATACGATCAATCTCGATATTCCGCGCGGATGTTTCTTCATGATCGTGGGTCCGTCGGGTTGCGGCAAGACAACCTTGCTGCGCATTCTCGCCGGACTTGAAGACCATACGACGGGCTCGATGGAGATTTCCGCGCCCGCCGCCAACCGCCCCGGCAATTCGATGGTGTTTCAGGGTGACTCGCTCTTCCCCTGGATGACCGTGTGGGACAATGCCGCCTACGGGCTTGTCATGCGTGGTCGCCCCAAGGCGGAAGTCAAGGAAGTTGTCAGCCATTATCTCGCACGCACCGGCCTCTCGCGCTTCCACGATTCCTATCCCCATCAGCTCTCCGGTGGTATGCGCCAGCGCGTTTCGATTGCGCGCGCCTTCGCCAATGACCCTGACATTCTGCTGATGGACGAGCCCATCTCGGCGCTTGATGAGCAGAACAAGGTGCTGTTGCAGGAAGAGCTGCTGCGCATTTGGGAAGAGACACGCAAGACCGTGATGTTCATCACCCACTCAGTCGATGAAGCTGTCACGCTGGGCGATCGCATCATGATCATGACCGCGCATCCCGGCCGCGCCAAGGTGATGGTGGATGTGCCCTTTGAGCGTCCACGCCGGGTGCTGGAGCTGCGCGCACGGCCCGAATATGGCGAACTCGTTTACAACATCTGGGGCCATCTGCGCGATGAAGTGCAGCGTGCCCGTGCTCAGGACGAAGGGAGGGCTGCATGACCAACGTCGTCGAGAATACTCCCGTCAAGACGCAAGCATTTGCGCGTCCGCGCCGCAAATGGAGCCGCCAGACCACTGAGCGGTTGATGAATATCGTCTCCCCGGTGGGGTTGTTGCTGGTGTGGGAACTGTGTGCCCGCTTCGGCCTGATTGATGTGCGCTTCTTCCCCGCGCCCTCAAAAGTCTTTCAGGTCATGTATAACCTGATCGAAAATGGCCAGCTCGTGAAACATGCATGGGCGAGCTTGCAGCGCTTGTGGTGGGGCATTTTGTTTGGTGGCATTCCGGCGCTGATCCTGGGCGTGGCGATGGGCATGTATCGCGGCCTGCGCATCGTCGTGGAGCCGGTGATTGCCGCCACCTATCCAATTCCCAAAAGCGCCATTCTGCCGCTCATCCTGCTCATCTTCGGCTTGGGTGAAGCCTCCAAGATCGTCATGGTGGCGACGGGCGTTTTCTATCCGATCCTCATCAATGCCATGGCAGGCGTGCTCGAAATCTCGAAGATCCATTTCGATGTCTCGCGCAATTTCGGCGCCGGCCGCTGGCAGGTCTTCAGAACGGTGGCGCTGCCCGGTGCCTTGCCGCTCATCATGACGGGTGTGAAGCTCGGTGTGGGTCTCGGCCTCGTGCTGATCTCGATCGCGGAAATGGTGGGTGCCAAGAGCGGCCTTGGCTACATGATCTGGAACGCGTGGGAAATCCTGTCGGTCGAGACCATGTATGTGGGCCTCATCACCATCGCGCTTCTGGGCCTGCTCTTCACGCTGGCGCTCAATGAGATCGAGCGCCTCATCGTGCCGTGGAAAGCCTCGCGCTGATCGGCTAGAAGAGGGGCGGGCTTCCGCCCCTTTTTTCTGGAGGATCGTGTGTCAGTCGGTGAGGCTTCAAGCGGCAGGGGCTATGCAGCCTTCACCCATCGCGATTTCCGCCTTCATTGTGCCGCACGTCTGCTCTTCGGCATTGCGCTGTCGATGCAGACCGTGGCGGTGGGCTGGTATGTCTATTCCGTCACCAAAAGCGCGCTGGCGCTAGGCCTCTCAGGCCTCTCCTCCTTCCTTCCAGCCGCATTGCTGGCGCTTTACACTGGCCATGTGGCCGATAGTTACAACCGCCGCACCGTGCTTGCTCTTTCTTTTGCAGGTTGCGCTATCTCCTCAGCCGGCCTGCTGCTGCTTGTGTCGCTTGGCTCGGATGACATGATGCTGCTTTATGCCTGCATCATTGTGGGCGGTGCCTCGCGCGCCTTTGCCAATCCAACCGCACAAGCGCTGACGCCCAATCTCGTGCCGCGCGAACATTTCGCCAATGCCGTGACGTGGTACACATCCTTCTGGCAGGGATCGCGCATCGTTGGGCCGGCCCTGGGCGGCTTGCTTTATATTTTCGGCCCCCCAGTTCCCTTCATCATCGTGACCGCCAGTTTCGTCATTGGTGCGCTGCTCGTGATGATGATTCACACCAATACCAAGCCGCAAGGCGGGCGCGGGCCAATCAATTGGGAGACCCTCAGTGCAGGGCTGCGCTTCATCATGTCGCGCAAGGTGATCCTGGGCGCGATTTCGCTGGATCTCGTTGCCGTGCTCTTTGCGGGTGCGACGGCACTTATGCCGGTTGTGGCGCAAGATATTCTGCAAGTCGGCCCCTGGGGGCTGGGCTTGCTGCGGGCTGCGCCAGCACTCGGCGCCATCGCCATGGGAGCATGGCTTGCATATGTCCCCATCTCACGCGGTGCTGGCAAAAAGATGCTGCTGGCAGTTGGCGTCTATGGGTTCGCAACCATCTGCTTTGGGTTGAGCGATCAGTTATGGCTTTGCATGTTGGCGCTGTTTGTGGTCGGGGCGGCTGACCAGATCAGCGTGGTGGTGCGTCACACCATGGTGCAATCGGAAACGCCGGACGAAATGCGCGGGCGCGTGGCAGCCGTGAATTCCATTTTCATCAGCGGCTCATCTGATCTTGGCGAATTTGAGTCGGGCGTGACGGCCGCATGGTGGGGCACAGTGCCTGCGATTGTCTTTGGCGGTGCGATGACCATGGGCTTTGCCGCGCTATGGTCGGTGCTGTTTCCGCAACTGCGGGATCGGGATCAGTTGATGGGGAAGTGAGTGAGTCGGCTTTGGAAAGATGCAGCGGACAATCTCGGCGTCACCCGCCAGCAGCTTTACAATGTCCTCAACGGCAAAAGCGGCATCTCACCCCAGATGGCTCTGCGGCTTGAAAAAGGATTGGGCGGCACGGCGAAGGGGGCTGGCTTGATTTGCAGACAGCTTATGACCTTGCGCAAGCATGTCTCAAATTGGGTACGCTTAAGATCAAGCGCATGTAGATGGCAGCTCAGTCCGCCAACTGATCCGTCGCCTCGATAATCTTGCGCAATGTACCCGGTTCATTCGTCGCATGGCCTGCATCAGGCACGATTTCCAGCCGCGAACCGGGCCAGTTTTTGTGGAGCTCAAAGGCCGTCGTGGCGGGTGTGACGACATCATAACGGCCTTGAATGATGATGCCGGGGATGCCGTCCAGCTCGCGCGCGCGACGTAGCAATTCGCCGTCCTCAAGAAAACAGTGATGCACGAAATAATGCGTCTCGATCTGTGCAAGGCCCAATACATGCTTGTCGCTCGATGCATAAGGGCCGCGCGGCAGAAGCGTCAGCAATGAGCCTTCCCATGCGCACCAGTTGCGAGCCGCTGCGAGACGCACTCTCTCGTCAGCGTCCGTCAGGAGCTGATGATAGGCCCGCAGCGGATCTGCGCGCCCGCTCTCCGGCAAGCCAGTGATAAAGCCCTCCCATTGCTGCGGGAAGAGCTGCGAGGCGCCGAAGCGATAGAGCCAATCAATCTCTGACTGGCGCCCGCCAAATACCCCGCGCAGAACAAGCGCCCTCACGCGTGGGCGATGAGTGAGCGCATAAGTCAGCGCCAGCGTTGCGCCCCATGACCCGCCAAGCACCAGATGCCATTGGGTAACAGCGAGCTTCTCGCGAAGGGCCTCTATGTCGCGCAGCAAATGCTGGGTTGTATTGTCACGCAGTCGATCCTCATAACGCGAGCGTCCGCAACCGCGCTGGTCAAACAGCACGATGCGATAGCGTTGCGGGTCAAAAAGGCGACGGTGATCGGCATAGCATCCACCTCCCGGCCCGCCATGCAGAAACAAGGCAGGCTTGCCCTGTGGATTTCCGCAGATCTCGTAATAGATCTCATGTCCCGCGCCGACCGGGAGATAACCTGTCTCTTTCGGTTCCAGCGCGGGATAGAGCATCAGATACGCGCAGCCTCGACCTTGCCCAAAGCCGATGTCGTCGGAAAGACCAGCGACTTGATGACAACGGGAACTGCACCCGATGTTTCAAGCATCTCGCCAATGTCGATGAAATCGAACTCCTTCAGCGTAATGCCGTCAATCGAAACGATCGGGTTTTTGAGCTTGGCTTCTTCCAGCGCATGAATGCCCACAAGCCCGCCAATATCGCCATCGCCCACCAGAATGAGCGGATGGCCCTTGCCAAGATGTACACTCAAGCCTTGTGCGACGCCTTTGCAGAAATCATCGAGACGGCGGAAAGTCGCAGAGCCGCCCCAGCGATAGCAAAGCGCCACGGGCTGTTCGCCCTCATGCAGATCAAGACGACGCAAGGCGAGGCGCACACCTTGGGCAATGGCCTCCACGTTCAACTCTTCGTCTTCCAGCGGAAGATCGGGCGTGATGACGGGCACATTGCGCAAGGGCAGGGTGCTCAATGGCTCAACGAAAATCGTGCTGCCGCTGACCTGAATCGTATATTGGGAGGCACCCACCACAGTCGCGCGAATACCCTCATCAGGGCGCGCGATGCGTACGCCCCATTGATCTACGCGCTTCTTGATGGCGCGCGCGAGCAGCGGTCCGAGATCGCCGAACATCTCTTCTTCGCGATTATAGATATATTCCGACACGCCACCGGAGAAGGTCACAACGGCAGGCTTCTTCTCATTGCGAAGCGGGTCAAGTCGCAGGAGCGAAGTGGTTTCGGCGCTGAGCTTGGGCTGCGAGATCGTCTCGAACAAGCGCTCTGCCATGCGCTCCACCATACGCTCAAGCTCTTCCTTCGAAGGTTGCGAGCCGATCTCGACTTTAACGCCGGCTTCTTGCGCAAAGCGACGGCCAGCTTCTTCGAGACGCGTGACGCGGCCGTCCTTGTCGAAGGCGACAATGCGCGCGCCGACATCCACAGCGGTCATTTCCACAACATCGCCATCATCGCAAACTGCGATTTTTGACGTGCCGCCACCAATGTCGATATTCATCACGCGCAGCTGTTCACGGATGGAGCGCGCGGCGGCGCCTGAACCAAAGGCGGCCAGCGTTGTCTCAAGCCCGTCACCGGCAGAGACAGAGACAAACTTGCCAGTCTGCGCAGCAAACAACTCACCAATCGCACGCGCATTGGAACGCCGCACCGCAACGCCCGTGAGGATCAGCGCACCCGTGTCGATGGCGGAAGGATCAACGCCTGCAAGTTCATATTGCTTGTCGATGAACTTGCCGAGCGCCACAGCATCAATCGTCATGTCGTCGGCATAGGGCGTCAGCAAGACGTCTGATTCATGCACGATCTCGCGCTCGGAGACGATGTAGCGGTTATCGAGCCGCTCCAGCACGAGCCGCGAAAAGACGAGATGCGAGGTAGAAGACCCAATGTCCACGCCCACGCTGACAAGGCGGATCTCATCCTCTTCCTCAAGGCTGCGCCGCACATTGGAAAAGAATACACGCCCACCCGCCGGTTCCTCAGTCATCTCACTCTGCTCCCTGTTGGGGCTGTTTTGGCGGGTGAGGAGAGGGTTGGCAAGGGGTTGTATTCAGGGAGCTTTTAAGCGGGTCATTTCCTGCTGGAAGTCATGGAGGAGTTTTTGCCCTTCTGCCTCCGGCAGCCATTTGGCCATTTGCGGAAAAACCGTGCAGTAAAGGCGGGTGGTGCGCTCATCCCATGGCAGGCCCGTTGCAGCCTGAGCCTGCGCCAACATGTCTTGCAGCCGTGCACGCACGAGGTCGGGATTGGCCGAGGCATGCCCCGCGTTGCGGGGCTCCTCCCCAGCAAAAAGGTCGCCCTGTTTTGGCTGAAAAAGATCAAGTGTCTGAGCGCGCATGATTATTCTTCAGTTGCCGGGGCCAAGCCAAGAGCGCTGCGACTGAGCGTCGTCGCCAGTGCCTTGCTGAGAACATGGTCGGCCTGTTCGAAAAGATCAATGAGCTCTGTTATTCTGCCCACAATATCCCGCATCTCCTTCAGGATCGCGTTGTCGGTAGGTAAACCCTCGCGCCCGTCGAGCCAGCGCGGAAAAACGCGATAGCCGCTGACACTGAAATTCCAAACAGCATCGCTCACACCCGACACAAGGCCGGTTCCATCCTCGCAAAGGCAGAAGGTGTCATTCAGGCGACGACCGGCTTTGAGAGGGCCAGCCGGAGCCGTTTGAATGCGCGCAGTTGTGCTGGTGAGATAGGCCGTGCCGGGTTTGCGCTGGAATGTTTGCACAGCGCGGATTTTCTGACCCACTGCCACGGCTTCCTCGAAGGCTGTGTGATCGGCAGGGAAGGGAATATGCGGGAACGTATCTTCGAGATCGACTGCAAAACGCAATGTGTAAGATTTGGCTGAGAGAAGCGCCAGTATCGCATCAAATACATCTTCCGCGCGAATGGTCGTTCCGTAATTGAGCGCAAGTCCGGCGAGGAGGTCTGGTGCAATATTCCATGGGCCATAGCCGGGGCGGTTGTCTTTGAGGGGGAAGGCGTAACCACCT